>Ga0126342_10000168_pt1 | contig 52795 bp, 44 predicted proteins | sample Cyp1metagenome_FD_92528 | JGI IMG/M metagenome (GOLD analysis project Ga0126342, IMG submission 92528) | Coral microbial communities from Lord Howe Island, Old Settlement Bay, Australia - Cyphastrea 1 metagenome | ecosystem: Host-associated > Invertebrates > Cnidaria > Coral ...
AAAACTATCCTACCTAAAACCAAATAAAGGCATAAACAAAAAACTGAATAAAGCAAACCAACTGCCCCCCCCCCCCCCAACCCCCAACACCCCCCCCCCAAAAAAAAAAAAATGACATTGGATTTTGATCACCCCTATTTAAAGTTCTTGAATATCCAGAGGAAAAAAAAACTGCCTGACGCTTTGGACGCACTAAAAGCTCCAAAACAATGATCATCCCCATATAAAGTGATCACTGCACCTTATAAGCAAGTGTGGGTGGGCAGGTTGGGGAAAGGATGGGGGTTATTAAGCAAAGCTCTATATAATTATTTGTCTAATCAATATCGTGAACTAATGATTGTCAACACTGTTTTCACGACAAACGTCAATCAAAAACAAAAAGAAACAACTCAAATCTCCAACTATATATGTCCCGGATAACATATTGCCAATACCATTTTGAAAACTAAAATCCATCGTTTTTTTTTCCTGAACTTAACTTTTATTTAGAGGTGTTGAAGGCGAACATTTTAATCAGAGGTCAACATTAACATACATTAACTATGGATAGCTATGTTTTTTTTTGGGATACATCATGATACACCTATAGTCACTATAGTCTATAATGAATGGCTCTGTAAAACGCAACTTCTAACTGGACCCAGAATTGACAGCTGTTCCAGCCTGGACCTTCCCGGAACCTGGCGAAACATCGATGGCAGCAATGGAAAGCAACGACTCATTCGAGAAAACCTCAAAGGGACCTATAGTTTAAGTCCTCATTCTCGATTTTTCAACTTGTCATTCAAAACTTTTAAATGCTAAAGTTGAATGATTCTGATTCTATTCAAACCTGAAATGACACCATGTAGACCCAAACGCCAGTCTAGCTCCACAATTGTTCCATTTAACAACCATCTTAATCGAATTAATATCGCTACAACATGCTACCTGCCCCAAAACTCCCCCTGCCGCCCCCTGGTATCCCATCCTTGCAGCACCGTTCGGCTTGTGCTGGAAGCATCTGGAAGAACTCCCACCGGACTGAGGAAGCAGTGCTGGGAGATTGGGGAAAGACTGCCTTCGAACCCAGCAAGTTGGAGGCCAGCTCTGGCTCCAAAATGCCGAGATGGAGAGCCGTTCTCCCAAAATCTGATATCTTTCCTCGACATACCGCTGGTTACTGGTTCAGTATTGGATCTCTTCATGTTTTGGGGGCCCGGTTGTTGGGGGATAGGGATTGCCAACCTGCAGTGACTAGCCTTAATCAGATCATTCATCCCAACTTCCAGGATTATTAAGAACGCACAGCTCTGGGACGTACCCCGAAACGAAAATCCAGGAATCACCAATATGTAAATCTTCAATCATGATTGGAAACCCAGCACTAGATATAAAAAACGATAAAAAACGCAAACCCATGAAAAAAACAGGAGAAATATGGAGAGATCCATGAGGGAAAAAACATAAACAAGTTTCACGAGACTGGAAATGAATTTGAAGAATCCCCCACCAGAAAAGGTCGGCCGCTTGGCGATGGTCATCAAAATCCTGACCATTACTGTGACGTCGCAGTGAGGCCGCAACACGATTTATCGAGATTGTATCCCCATTATCTCATTGCTTAGTGTTAAATCCCAAACCTAATTAGAACCCCAAGAAAAGTCCCAGTAGTCCCAGTCCCACTCAATCCCATTGAAGCATCCTCCACTCCTCCGCCCATCCGGCGCCTCACGACCTGCGCCGTGGCCCCAGTGGCGAGTTCGGGGGAGCTTGGCGCCAGGTGCTGCGTCTCCATCTCCACCGAGTCCTCCAAGAGGCGTTCGAACTCCTCCAGGTGAGGCCCCATGGGAAACCCATAGGGAAACCCATAGGGAAACCCATGGGAAAACCATAGGAAAACCATAGGAAAACCATGGGAAAACCATAGGAAACCCGGGAAAATGGCGACGAATCCCCATGAAGATTTCATGGAAATTATAGCTGACTGATAATAGCTAAGTTGGTGCAAATAACGGTATGATAGGGGATATAGCAAGCTAGTGCAATTTCCAGGACAATTCACTGGAGACCAGATTCTGGGGCATCTTGAATTTCCGTGAAACCCCTTAAACATATCCAGGAACAAACCAAGGGACAGTGATGGATTTGCTTGATTTTTATGTACAGGGCAAGGTTGTGGAATAGTTGGAATATGTTGGAATCATCAAACTTGGAATAATCGGAATCATTGGGAATATTTGATGAATTGGTGCTGATCAAATCGATTGGAATCATATTCACTGGTCTTATCACACATCAAAAACATGGAGTAGGTGGATATTGCGTGCATTTTTTGGATTCGAATCTTGGATGAAGTCGGAGTCAGGAAGGTGGAAAATCCTGTGGGTAATAGCTGGCTATGTGTAGGAAAACATTGAAAGCTTCATGTGAACCATACCACATAAATAAAGCTGCAGTTGCATCCAACTCAAATGGTTTAGGCCATGTCTGGGGGTCAATTAGAGAGGTGGCTGATCATGCGGTTTACCATATTACAGTACCAACCAATGTGGTTACTATAATGATTACTGGTAGATTTTCTGGCTGATATTGGCTAATTCTGGAACTCTAACGTAACTTGATAGAGCAAAAACACGCATTGCTCCTGTATAACACCGGCCGTGCTTGCATTGCATCAAAAAGATTGGATAATTGAATGATTGGTCGATATTGGATTTGACTCTTGGTTGGTCTAGTTTGATATTCGTCAAATTCGATAATACAGGGTAGATGTAATTGATCACAACTGGTTCAGAGGGCATTCAATACGTTATATTGGATTGTAAAATAGTTACAGTAATATAGTATGTAAACCCCGTCAAATCAGGTATTATAAGCCCATACGACCATCAACCAACAGGGGTGAAGTAGGCTTTGCCCAATTCCAGTACCTGAATTGGAGGTACCTAGGATATACCATCCGCATCGGCCTACAAGTCCTGACCATGTATGGCACAATATCTCCTGCTTAGGTACATGCATGAAGCAAAATCCCATGCCTTGCTTGAAGATACTAGGACACTCTGCTGAGTCATTCCGCCCAAAAACATTGGCGTATGCATGTTCACTCCAAGCAATGCGCATTTTCCCGTGGGCATTCTACATCCATTGACAGTAAGTGAACCATGAAGCATACCCACATCTATTTCTGCCAGTGACCGTCTCAGTCGGTATGGGACGGCCTTGGAGGGATTGTTTGTTCTGGCCGGGGATAAAACAGGGATACAGGCCAATAGAGGAGGCAAATGGGGATACAATCTATAACTCAATGGATTGGTTTAAGGGAAAATCTACAGGAAACCATAGATTCTCCCATCAAATATGGGGTTTTCCTGTAAATTTTCCCTTAAACCAATCCATTAAATAACGTAATGATTAGTCATATGAGTCATAAATATAAATCATCTTCAAGTACGAGACAAGGAAAAATACCATCTTCAATGCTGGTAACATAGGGAATTGGGGCCATTGGGGTGACTGGGTCTGGATGAATAGGGTGACATACCATCATTGCACGATTCTCAGTGGCTACTGGCTGGTTCAATCCACTGTTCGGGTGCGAACTCCGCGATTTTGATGGAATTTTGGTGGAGGGGAACCACTTTGCTCATCTCAGCTCACTATAGCCATAGATTGCACTATACAAGTTATACAGTATCAATTAACCCATTCCCAAACCCTAGGGATCAAAGCCGGTTTTGTGCAGTATGATTCGGGGTTCAACTCACAAGTTCACCATCTTTCACCATATTGTATTGGCCTTACAATACCGTCCGAAACGGAAATAATGATATTATTCAGTGGTTATACCCTCTGGTATAGATGGCCCATTTATAGATGGTTTACCTATATATTAAAAATGGGTGGATTTTCCGTGGCGAACTGTTAGTCATAACCAGAGGGTAGATCTTCCCATTAATTCCCAGTATTCCAATGTCCAATTTTTGATGGCTAGCTCCTTGGTGCCCAATAAAGAACTGGGAGTATGGAAAACCATAGCTAAAACCATAGCTCCGAACCGCCCTCAGAAAACCATAGCTAAAACCATAGCTCCGAACCACCACCTCCTAATTCAAACACTTGTGACACCCATTATCCCATCAATGCCAATTAATTTCCGCTTTCCATGAACTTCCATGAATTGCCTAGAAAAAAAAAACACTTCTCCATCATTCCCATCAATTTCCAAAGATCAATTCCCAATAATTCCCATCATATTTATATGCTTTCCCCATCAATTTCCATGAATTTCCATTCAAAAAGCTATAGTTTTTCCATGTTTTTCCACCGAGACACCGAGGCCCACGTTGCTGTCTTCCGACAACAGCGACACGCCCGGATCTAGGCTGTCCATGACCTCGCTGATGTCTGAAACGGAATGAACATTCAGATCTTAATGGTTAATTCATATCAGTAACCATCATTAACATGTGGTTTATCATGTGTTTAGTTACTTTAGTTAATGATGGCTCATAATGGTTGATATAACATGTGGTTTATAATGTGGCTAGTTAATGAAGGCTCATAATGGTTGATAAATGATGGTTAATGATGGTTACTGATAGTTAATGTTTTTTTTGGCGAGTAAAACAATAATAAAAAATCATCCCCCAGTCATCACCATTTTTATCGGTGGTATATGGTTACCATTCCCGCATGGGTGGTTTATTAATGGTTTACCCACATTACTGGATATATCTTACATCCTGCCGGAGTTCCGTAAGTTTTGTTTTGTTTGACACCTTAAAAAAACTTTTCGCAAATAAAATATTTCAATAATTGTTTAATTATGTAGTCTTCTTATCTTATATATCTGAATGTTCATGGAAACCTATTTCAGCATCTGTTCGGATATAATTTTCTGTTAACTTACAGTAACAGTAACATATCCTGAAAGTGCATGGAAACCTATTTCAGTTGAAGGCACATGTAGGCTTGATTGAAACAATGGCCCTCGGAGCATGCTTATATGATTTAAATTTGTTAGGCAATGTTTTGAATCATAATTAATGGATCTGTTTCAGCAGAAATTGACAGAAAAGGATTGCTTTTATCACCACATACGAAGGGGTTCCTGTAAATGTGCTCTTCAGCCAATTAGGGGTAATCCCAATGATCACCAACAAAAAGAACGTACATGAACGTACAAATAAACCATTATCCAGTAAACATGTATTATTCATAATGTGCAAATCAACAAACAATAGGTGATACACACATGCAAAAATGCGAAATCGGAATACAAAAAAAAAATCAATTTGGAAAATATATTAATAATGTGTGTAAGAAGCTACATTAATAATATTAATATTGTGCACTATCATATGTTTTTGATAATCATCCTGGAGTTATCATAAAACTGAGGCCAACAAAAACCCGCTGAAATCAACTGAATCCCATGGATTTGGGCCTCAAGGCCTCAAGGGCACGGCAAGGGCAGCACGCCGGGACGCAGCAGCTTGAACCACGGCGGTTTTAGTGGATCAAGATGTGTCTTAAATCTGCCTAGACCATCCAAGTACCATGAAAAATTGTGTTTTATCCAATTTTGTATATATATATATGTATATATGTGTGTGTGATTATATTTGAATACTTTTACCAGTTGTCGGAGGTATCTGGAGGGGCTAGGTGGTGTTTACTCAGATTACCTCAGATTATCAGAATGATCATTTCTCACCCAAATTCACCAAAATAGAGATTGAGCACGGAGATCATGGTGAATATCAGCGAGATTTCTTCGTTGTTTTTCTAGCGAAGAATCCATTTTTTAGTTGAGCCACCCCAAAAAAATCAACTGGAATCATCGTCTCAAACAGTTTTGGAACATCAAATAGAATCAAACATATTTAAAAAAAAAACGTAGCAGTGTCAGCAGTGTCCTTGGATTTGGACAGGAGGAAAGTCCCACAGGAACTAACCCGGGGACCCCCCGTGTTGACATAGCAAGAGCAATCGAGAGAATATTAGACGCTGAAGCAATGGCTTAGTAGCTGGCTTAGTAAAACGTGAATTGCATGCACGATGGAGTGCTAGCCACTCCGCACGATCCGAGAATAAGGAACCACAATAGGCCAAATAAAAAAGTATGCGCGAGTCAATCTGGATAATGTTTGCTCGCTGTGCTTCCACATTCAAATCATCTCAACACAGAGTGGTCGATGTCACCCAGAAAACTTGGATTTCTGAAAGATGGCACCGCAACTGAATATTCCCCATAGATATCCATAGATTAGATTCCCCATGATTCCCCAAATGGTGGTCTTCTCACTTGCGAGAATTCAGCACCCTGTATCATGTTCCATCACTTTCCCCTAGACAAAAGGCGGAACTGCCAGGATGTACACTGCTTTTAGAGGCACCCAGGTACCCAAATCCAAATATACATTGCATTATTGTTGCTAAGTTGTAGTCTAGCCGCGTCTAGCCCCAGTCATTTTTAAAAAAATCATTCTAGATACCATTTTTTTGCAGCAAACCCAATAAGATAAACCAACCAAAATTCATAAAAATCATATAAAATCATAACCTAATCATGACCTTGGGAATAGTTTTATGGATGTTTATGGCCTTGGGTTTATCACATTATCCCATGGCCTGGAACATCGCCTCTGGGTTCCCCCTGCATCGGCTCTGGCGTCGCTTGCTGACCACCGTGGGACTCGCTGGACTGTGAGCTCCGCTGAGCTTCGGGGCGGCGGACTTGGGCCGCGAGAAGGTGTAGGCCTGGCTTGGAGATATCTCCGGATATGGCTTGAAATCCCATTCAAACCCCATAAAATCCCAATGTTTGATTGTTAAACACTCCCCAGAATTCAATATATTTAGAACCAGTTAGGCAGACTGGCTTACTCCAACATCTCCAACATACTACGGATGATCATTATCCCACCCACAGTTCATGTTGAACACCGCCTCACCCCCCAGAAACCATGGTGGTTGTGAGGGATGAAACCACATATTTGGGACCATGCACTCACGGGTGTCTAATCTTGGGCGGATATAAATAACAAAATCTAGTATATGTATATATATATATATATATGTGTGTGCGTATATCTGTGTGTGTTTCTTCCGAAAAACTGGATTCTAGACCATGTACCTGGGGATATGCATACATATCATACATCCTGGGATGATCCTGGTGGGGGTTGACATAAATTGAGTGGGATGATGACAAACTCGAGGCTGATGTTCATCTTCCAGGAGCTAAGGCAATCAACGCAAGCCTAATGATTGCCTGAAAAAAACACATTATGTGGTAAACCCAGTAAACCATTCCCAGTTCATTGTAAATGGATGGTAACATCATTCCCAAATGGTAGGTTCACTATGACATCATTGTAAATGGATGGTAAAAATCATGCCACTGGGAAGTAAACCATAGTAAACCATAGTAAACCCAAATGGATAGTAAAACCATGGCAAATGGATGGGTTTACTATGGTTTACTTCCCAGTTGGATGTGACATGGCGTCAAGGATCGTCAAGGTACTGGTTGTCGCCGTGCCGTGGCTTTCAGGGAAGGGGAATACTTGGCAGGGCCTCAGGCGAGGAAGCGAGCTAACTGGCCTACCATGAAACAAATCCTTGGCACCAAATCAAATACCCTTTGGTAATTTAACATAGCTATGGGAAAATCACCATATTAATAGTCAGTCTAAAAAATGGATAAAAATGGAACATTTTCCATAGCTATGTTAAATAACCAAAGGGTATGTCCAAAGATTTCCCCTTTCTCTCTCTCTCTCTCTCTCCATTGCCATCTGATAATAGATAGCTCCACTAGATTCCTCAAATGGTGGATTCGGCACTTGGGAACAAAAGACTCAGCTTCAGCAACTCCAGGAAATGCTCCCGATCTGTGTTTTCCAACAAACAATGGTATTTCAAAAATAGAAATCAACAATTTGTGGCGAGCAACTTATGGGCTAGAAAAAAAAAACAGAAATCGACCTCATACCTGAAAAGGAACTGAAAACAGCATGGAAGTACAACACCACTGCCATGTTCACTGCCTCATATCACACCGTAGTTGATGTCACCACTTTGATGGCTGGCTGAGGAAAAAAACAAACTTATCATCCACGCAACATACCAAGCCCCAAAAACATAGGGTTCCTAAGTTGGCAAACTTCATGGTCAATGGATTGGTTTAACGGGAAACCATGTTTTTTCCTATGAAGTTTCCATGGGTTTCCGATTCTAATGTTCCCTTCAACCAATCCAAATGACATCATTTCCCCAAAATATCTTATGACTTATGATATTCCCATGATCTGCCCATATTCTTCAAATTAATAAATGCGTTTCCCATGATTTTGCCACAATGCCAAGGCGCTCACGTGGGAGTGCCTGTGATGGCCCAGATACAGCGCCTGACGGCCTTGCATGGTGAAGGCTCCGCAGTATCTGGCGTAGCAAAAAACGGGCCGCTGAGCCAGGGGAAACGGGAGATTTGAAACTATTGTTATTGTATGTTATTGTTACTGTTGTTATGGTGAGATTTCATGGTGAACTGGTTGGTGGTTTCAACCCCTCTGAAAAATATTAGTCAGTTGGGGGTACTATTCCCAATATATGGAAAAATAAAAAATGTTCCAAACCACCAACCAGTGAAGTTTTATGGAATTCAACCACCAAGTATGGTACATTTAAATGGGATTTAAAATGATTGATAGAAACATATTTTGGTAAAGTCCAATCTTTAAATACTGGTGAAAATACGGTTTCTATCTTTTTGTGGCTCACTTTCCTTAGATTCAATGAATACGATGGTATACTTACTGGCTGCTCCATGGTGCTGAACTAACTAGTAACTAGCGGAATTGGACGAACGGGAACATCTAATGGAAACGCGTATTGATGGTACAAGATGCCGCCCCCCCAGTTACAGCATATGTTGGTTTTTGTTGGTGAATAAACCACAGCAACTACAACTATGTCTACCATAAACCTTAGTTATCTTAGTTGTTGGACGTTGTAAACCGACGAATCTAGCCATAGGGCAGTGCCTGGCCTGGCAGTGGGACAGTGGTCCTTCTGTGCCATGCTCTCAGGCAACTTGTAGTGCCCAGGGCCAGGCGTATCCTCAAATAACAAAAATCCTGGCCTGCTAACCCCCTTCACCCCCCTATATAAATATGAAGTAATTAATATGAACTACCCTTCAGAAACCCTTGGCTTAGCTTTGGCCCTCGTCATTTTCGGATCCATTGTTTATTGCATTGATTGTCAGAAGATTGCGGGTTATTTGGGGTTCTCGTGGTTTCTTCGTCATGGCTCAAAACAAAAACAAGTCGCCCGTTTCACGCAGCATGGCATTATTCGTATGTGCGGTTAAGGTTTACCCAGAAAGGGGAGCTCTGGGACTCTGGGATTTCTTTACAGGGAATCTTGCCAAGCTACACCCTTTAAAAGTTAAAAAAAACAGTTGACCTCTTTTGGAGGAACCAAAACCTGTGGCTTACCATCCCTCAAATTTCCACTAACCATGTTCAGTTCAGGCCCCTGGATATAAGAAATGCTTGGCTCGGACTTCTTTTTTGGTGGGACCATTAGCCTTAGAATTGGCAAGAAGATGAAACGGTGCAAAGTAATACAAACTAAGCCCACTGTCAAAGTCAAGACTTGGATAAGCCCTGGAGGTAGTTAACTGCTTGGTAAGTGGTTATACATGGTTTACTATACATATCGCCTATCACATACCCAATAAAAAACAGGGATTCCTCACCAGTAGCTCCTTGGAGGATCATCCCACTTCAGGAACTGGCTAATAGCCATACGTTGTACCATTATAGTTATACCCCATTGAAACATCGGATACCCTCTGGTAAACTAACATAACTATGGAAAATCACAATTTTCAATGGGAAAATCCACTATAAATGGTCATTTTCAATAGCTATGTTAATTTACCAGAGGGTAACTCGCCACACGGGGACTTCCTCACCAGGGTTTTTTTCATCACCAGGGCGATCTGTGGGATGATCATCTGATCCTCCAGTGCCAAGTGGCTGTGAAGTATTCCAGCATGCGGTCGCCGTCCGGATCCAGTCGCCTGCCCAAGCCAATCTGACCATATCTGACCTCTCCCGGCTCCTGCTGTGAAGTAACATCACTCCAACTGTTGGGGCATCAAAATGAGGCAAATCCAATGACAAACAAGGCTTTCTAGACGTTTCTAGTGAGGTATCAGGTATCATCTTTTTTTTTGGTTTACAGATTTCACAGGGGGAGAAACAAAAAACGGTCAGAGATTAAAGCACGTAGGGTGCGCTGGCCGCCTCTTGTCTTTGGAGGCCTCAGGGTCTGGCAGGCCATACCTGATTGGAAGTCATCTGCTTGGTGGCTTCCAACCTCCCCAGAGTGGCTTGGAAAAGAGAAAATCATTGGATTGGTAAGGGAATATTTGCAGGAAACCCCCATATTTCATGGTAAAAACCATGGTTTTGGGTCAAGATTTCCCTTAAACCAATCCAATGCGAAAAGAGTCGACATCACCAACCAGTCCCTGGCCTCCTATTTCAAGCAATCGTGAGATAATTGGTGCTCTTCTCCCCGAACAAGCTTATACCCAGCATGATTCGGTATCATTCAGTATTTCAAGATATTCTAATACATTCAGTATACATTCAAATACAAAAGTCGCAAGCCTGCCAACATCAAACAAGTCCTACCTGTGGCGAATCAGGGATTCCACATGATTCCACCAAGAGACTGCGCAGGATCCTGAGCTTTCGATCGCAAGTCGAAGTGGAAAACATGGGGGCGCCCCTTTGTGGTTTTGCATACCCTCTGGTGTCATCAAACGTGGCAATGGGAAATCCACTATAAACGGATGTGTTGATGGGACTATCAACTATAGGGTGGTTGGTATACCACCAAGCAGTAATTATTATTAACCATCATTAACCATATAATAACATATAATAACCATATTAACCATTATTAACTGTATATCAACTAAAAACTGTGGATAATGATCATATCATGACTCACATTGGACAATGGAATCCTTCGCACTCCAAACTCAGGCTGGCTCCACTGTCGAAGTTCCCCACATCGTCCCACCTCTTGTACTGCAAAGGAGTTTTGTTTTTGGCTGGCTATTGAGTGTTTATCCACGTTTATTGCCCAAGAAAACACGACATGTTTTACAAACAAGAACAACCAGTCGGTTCAACTGCCCATTCTTGCTACTTACTTCCCTAATTGCGCTCCTGTTGTATATAAATCCTCATCTTTTGTTGGTTGCTATTTCTCAACCAGCGTTTACCCAATATATGTCCTCGGCTAATCACATGTATCAAGCATGCGGTTGGGAAATCCCCGCTAAATGGCTATCTAAACTGAAAAAGCATCAGGCTAAATGAATATTTAATATGATTTTCCAGCAAGCCATGTTAGAGTAACTCAGCGCACAATGAAATTCCCACTATATATATATAATAATAATACTGAGTATCCCATCAAACATCCCATTAAATCCCAAGCTACTCCACCATGTTAAAAGCTGCACGACACAAACCTCCCCTGTACCTTCTACCAGAAATCATGGCATTAGCATTGGCAAATCATTTCCAAATCAACATCCTCAACGAGGCGCATCCAACAACCACTTGTCCAAAAAGAAGACCTCATGCGGCTGCAGTGCCCCTTCGCCTTGCTGATCCAGGCATTGGAAGAGCATCTTACCTGGACGTTGCGGTTGCGGTTGGGGGAAAGATCGTTGCGATTGTCATAAGAGATCACTTGAAATGTGAGAATATTACTTAGTTGACATGCAGCTGTTGGAAATGATCATGTTATCAATGTCATCTTTGAAGTTGTATCATTGATGAGGCAACCAAATACACTAAGTAAAGATAAGTAAAGTATATGTTGTCTGTGATCTGTCCAAAATAATGTGGCCAATAGCTCTGGACAGGTTCCAATCTGACACCCTCCGTGTATACCATGGATGTTGGAGATCAACCAATTCCTAGCAATATACCTGGTAAACTAACAGTTTGCTATTGAAAATTGCCATTTATAGTTGGTTTACCCGTTTACCCATTAAAAATGGTGGATCTTTCCATAGTTATGTTAGTTTACCAGAGGGTTTAGGCTATACAGATCCATACAACAAACTTTGGGACAGTTTTGTTTTTGCCTTAAGTCACCTTTGAGTAGGTTAAAAACCCGGCAGAATTGGGTCTATGCCTTGGCATCCCACATTTTGCCAAGCGACAATCACCTGGAAAGCCGTAGTTCCTGAAGGCGAAGGAGGGAACCGAAAGCGCCTGAAATGTGGCCCAAATTGCACGTAGTAGAATGAAGTGCTTTGTTTATGACTGAGACAAAACATGCAATTGTAAGTTTCACTTCACCACCAAATTCAACCATAATTCCTAGCTTCAGGTTCCATTCCACGAAGTTTTCTGCCCTGCAGGTCCTGCACGCTGCTTTGAACTCCTTGAAATGCAAGGCACCCGAGCCATCCGCATCCAGCACCTGCAGAATTCTAGATCATCACTATACTTAAGAACTTAAGAACCAACATGCCAGTTCGTTGAAAAGGCCATTAATTGCTCAGTATACACACATTCAATTTTTGTACATGGTGGTGCCCCCTGGTTATAAGTTGGCTGCTCTGTCATACAGTATCTAACTGTGATTGTAATCACCACAAGCTCCAGTTCGCCTAGTTATTAACCAACTTCGCTATACTTGACATCAAACATCAGCTATATAAAATTCCATGAAATGCCCCATGTTTCTTGGTTAAACATACTATGTGCCTGTGATTTTCCTGTGGTTTTCCTATGGTTTCCACACCTTAAAGGCGGAACGAACGCCCCCAAACTCCTCGTCTGCCCATTTCCTGGGCGAGCCAGGGACTCGGGGACTCGTCATTTTTCGAACCATTTCGCCTGGAAAGATGTCGACAGAATATAGGTCAATATGTAGAATATATTAGAATATGGTATATATAGATAGACAGATTAGGTTAGACTAGATTGGATTAGATTAATTTAGATTTAGATTTAGATTATATAGACTAGATTAAATAAGATAGATAGATAAAAAATAAGATAGAGGTAAACTTACCATGCTTGAAGCAGGTGATTCATCATCAACCATGGATTTATAGAAGCAACATCACTATTTTTGTAAATAAATAATCATGTCTTATATGGATGTTTTAATTATTTACATGGACATATATGGATGAATTGTGGGAGCATGAACTACTTTGAACCATGTTCATTCCTCTCCATCATCGGTATGTTCCGTTACGTCTTTATTTCTGAGTGTTGCGCGATGCATGTTTTTATATATATATATATGCGCACACCTGCATGCAACAACTACAAAAGGGAACATGATAGGTCACAAACAAATATATATATATATACATATATATTGCGATTACGTTAGGTGAAGTGAAGCTGTAGCCAAGGATTGCTACCTTGTTGCCCCAGAATAGTGTCAAGTTGCTTGAACTCGACCAAGCAGTCATTGGCATCCTGGCAACATTTCTGTTGTTGCCAACAAAACCCTCCTGGATACTTGGCAAAGTGTTTCACTTAACATCCATACCACATTTGGTGGTCCCCAGAACATGAAGAAATACCATGCTCACCCTCTGGCAAACTAACCTAGCTGTGGAACATCACCATTTTTAGTAGGTAAATCAACTATCAATGGCCATTTTCACGAGCAAACTGTAACAAATTACCAGGGGGTAACTATCATATACTATCATCAAGTCCCATTAAATCTCATAGATGGTGAAAATCCCATGAAATCACTGGATGGAACAGTAGCAGGTCACAAAGGTTTCTTCCTCCACAAGCTGGCCGCCAGGTTAACCCTGGATGATGAAGTGCTAGCAATACTTTTCAAGATACAGCCTTCAAAATGGGGACAATAGCCAAATCATCTGGGGAAATGATATGAACATGTAGTAATTACATCTAGATATACATTAAGTATATCACTGCTTATTGTTCTATGTTTTTCTTTGAAATGGGCTGCTCCAACACCATGGGTTTCCATGGTCAAAACAGGTCACCATGGGCCTCATCAATCTCCTGAGGCGATTCAGCGAGACGACCGGACAGGTCATGAGTCATGCGGCGAACTAGCGAAGTTGGTTGATGTCAATGATACATAAATTAACAAAACTATAGAAAATCACCATTAACATAACATTTCTATGTATATAAGTTGGTGATTTTCTATATAGTTGGTCCAGTAAATTAACATAGACCCTGTCAAATAGTGGTTGAAAGATTAGTTTCCACAAAAAAATGATTTTCAGGGTCTATGTTAATTTACCAAGTGGTATTTTTTTGTGCTTACGAGATGTGTGTAGTCACAGTGCATGTGTTATTTGATATATATATATATGTGCATATACATACACACATACGTCCTTATATGCTGAAACAAAACAAGTTGTAACATGTTCTGATGCATGGTTCCCCTATTCGGCACTCGCAGTGAGGGTCAGCAACAGGCCATATCATATGTATGTGTACATATATATATATATATATACATATGTAATCATATGTAGCTAGACCCTCCGTTTGCACCATTCAAAATGGTGTCTTTTTTACCTCATAAAATCAGTATGTATTCGTTTTCACCATTTTTTTGGGTGGCAATTGGAGGGTCTAGGTATATTAATGACATGATTTATGATTCCAAGATCAGATTTCACTAGGTATGTTTTTTGTAAATTATCATAATGATCAGAATTATGAAATGTGTGTGTCCACATAATGATTATCATAATTATCATTTTTATCATTAACTATAGTTATCCCATATATGTTTACATAGATGTCCACATTTTGCATATTTCTCCACCTCAACTGGCCACATCTCATGGCAAAATCCTTCAACGAGATGGATCCACTAAGATCTGCGTCCAGGGCCAACCACCTTAAGGCGCTCGGATGGACGGGACATGCCAATATTATATATGTAGGTTACTATAGATGGGGAATTTTGGGTAGGCAAATGCTGCACATTATATTATATATGTATGTCAGCGTGTGTAAATATATATATATATATATATTATATGGAATCATGTTTTGGTCCCATTGTACACATAAACATACATGCACATTCGAATGCACAAAGAACGTCGCACATGTATGTACATGCGTGGATAACAATAAGAAAGATTATATCGGGCAAATGTGATATAAGAAACATGGAGATCAGCTCGCTAATGCTCCATACATTTCCATACCGTACGGTCTCTGGGTTCGACCAAGTGCTAAACCCAGGGCTTCTGACACAAGGGGCAGGGAACTGCTTTAACATACCCATCTTAGAAATCCGTTGAAACAATCTTTAATTTGCTGATTAAAAAAAAAAAAAACGAACAGGTTGTATTAAACTACAGTTCAGCAGCTAATTTCCCCATAATTAGTTTGACTTTGTTTAGTTCATGTTTCTTGGTAAAACCCATTTGAACCACCTTTTTTCAATTGTGAATCCGCTTTTTCAATGACAATCGAACGCATGTTACACTGATCTTGAACTCTTTGAGTGGCAAAACATTATAAATTATATCAATTATATCCATCTGTTTTCAAGACACGTCACCATGGTTTGCCCCCCAAAAAAACTGGCTTCCGTCAAGTCCAAAACCCTGGGTCACCCCCGCACGCCGGCGAGGTTGCCATGGAAGCGCACCAACTTCGCGGCCTGGTTTTCAGGGGCTGGATGTGAAAGGTTTGTTTGAGCTGGGGATTTCACTATGAAGTTGGGATTTTAAGTGTTCTGGTTATGTATGAACTGTATATGAAAAATGATTGAACAGTAGGATTTCAATAGTGAATGTAAAGGTGTAAAGTAATTGTCTACTAGAAACTATGTACACAAATAACTACTAAGTTGGGATCTACTATAGGGTAAACTAACAGTTCGATGCGGGAAATCAATCGTTTCTATATAGATGATTTTCCTAGGCAAACCATAGGTTTTCCACATCTACGTTAGTTTATCCCAGCATAATAGATTTGGTGATGTATAAAATGATTGGAAATTGAAAATCTACAAATTAATATCAAACAGTTTAATGATTAATGGGTTAAGCATGGGATAGAACCGACTGGGATATACGCAATTGGGATACCATCAATTGGGGTACAATCAATTGGGATATAATGGGATTTAGTACTGACACTACGCTTTCCAGGTCTGTCCGAAAATGAGGATAATGCATGGAATTGAGAGCCTTTGGACATGGAAATATACGCATAGAAACATATGGAAATATACGTATACCAAAAGGAATTGCATGGAATTGCTATGAACCGGCCTCGGGAGATCAAACTTTCAACAACTCATCCATTCAAAAGAAATAGCTCACAAAATCAAAACATTAACCAAGATCAAATTCTGAACATGCTGAATACAGGTTACATCCCTTATGTACACAGTCTATCATAGTCTCATATTACCATCATATTCCCAATATGAACTTGGCTCTGCCGGCTCCGCCTCTTGGAATTCATGCCAGTTGCAGCCTGAGGCCCAAGTGATAGCGACCGATGACCCGCGATTTGAAGCCATGGCCCATTTACCGTTCTAGGTACTTGTTTTCCATGTTTTCCCCTGTGTTTATTGATGATTTATGATGGTTTATCATGGATTTACCGTTGTTGGTTCTCCATGGTGTTTTTTCTCCATGGCTGTGTGGGTCATTACACGAATCCGGCAAGGTTTAGCCTCTGGTAAACTAAGATAACTATGGAAAGATCCACCATTTTTAATGGGTAAATCAACTATTGATATGGGCCATTTTCACTAGCAAACTGTTAAATTACCGAAGGGTATTTCAATAAGGTCGTTTTGTCTCAGGTTTTGGTGTTTAGTAACCTTGGGCTCAACAAAAACGTTTGGCAGTCGGAACCCACATCCCAAATAAATAGGGGAAAGAAAAATCATCAAACCCCATCTTGCTTTGAATCCTCCAAACTCATCAAAAGAACATCTGGCATGAGTTTAAATCATATACAGTAAATCCGTATATATATATAGATATAAATCCCATATGTTCCATCTAAATCCACCTAATAAGCCTCAATATTAAGCACCATGTTGGACATATTTTATCCAATAAATATCACTCATTTTGCCCAAGCACCAAGCACCAACCATCAGCCACAGGATGGCGAGCAACTGTTGGAGCCATCTTTGTCCATGGCAAAACGCCAGGCCTTGTCCACCAATTGGGGTGATCGGACACAATGTGAGGCGATAATCCTATCATCTACCCCTGTCCCCATAAATCCAACCCTTAGCCAACATATAAGTCAACTTAGCTATCATCCGTCAGCTATAAGGCTACAACTCCATTAAAAAAAAAATATCAAATCTTCATGTTTTTTGGTTAAGTCATCCTTTTTCTATGGTTTCCTATGGTTTTCCTTTGGTTTTCCTGTGGTTTTCTTATGGGGTCTTCACCTTGGAGATCCAATAAATGGACAGCGGGCAGGACCCCTAACGCGCGGATGCCTTCAGGATGTGGCCGTGGCGCGTCACCAGCCTTGGAGACACGTTTTTGGTTGAAATAAATACATTACCGTGTTTTACATCTATTTATTCACCTATAGATGTTCACTGATTTTTCCATGAATAAAGATTTTTTGAAACTGTTTGAAACTATTAGCACCTAGCAAAAACCGGATGTGTGTTTTGTGTTTGTCGGTCCATGGGGTTGCCGTCCAATCGAGTGGCTGTTTCTTAAAGGCTGCAGCTGCTGCAGGATCCGGAGTGCCGGTGAGAAAAGCCTCGGCCAATGGAGATGGACAGCAAAAATCCTCGCGATATACATCTATAGTTAATCATTTTTTATGCCAAAAATAGCTATGCTCCATTTAAGAAGCAAGAAAAAAACGAAACATACCCAAACCTTTGGGACCCCATGTCCCAACCTCCAAGATCCTAAGCCATGGTGACCCAAGGAGCTGGAGGTCGCCATATATCCAGGAAGGCGAGATCACGGTCGCAAATATATTTCCTCGGCAGCAATTCTTGGGCCCCGGCAAAGAGTTGGATATTGGAGGATTTATTATATTTTATTGAATATATATATATATATATATTTAATATGTATATGCTACATATACATATATATATATTTATAGCTAGATAGATAGATAGATAGATAGATCGATCGATAGATAGATAGATAGATAGATAGATAGATGAATAAATAGATATATTGATAGATATAATATGTTATAAACATTATCAATATATAGTATTTAAGCTAGGGTTCCATACATTTGTCAGAATTTAATATGAGCTATCTAAACACGTCCGCTCATCCAAGGGTGGTGAAATGTGCAATCCAATGATCACCCAACCAAAGAATATCATTTTTCGAAGCAAACACTCAAAACAGGTTTCAACATGTGACATTCACTGACATTTAATGACATGTTTTCGAATCCCAAACCTCATCAATGGCATCTCACCCTCACCAGCATCCAAGGAGCTTGTCCTGCCAGTCCAACATGTGGATCAGCTGCTTGGTTTTTTTTGTATAGCCATGATGCTCCAACTCCTGCACCATGACCCAACCATGACCCAACCAGGACCGAGGACTGGGCAGAATGCGCCGGCAGATTCAAATTACATGGAACTGGTTCCTTCCCCCAAAATTTTTCGGACCTCAATGACCTCAATATGATCCGCCTTTTTTCGGCGCCGTAGTCAAGTGCTATTTCACCACCGGGTCATTTTCGGCTCCTGCTGAAACTGTGCATGTGAAAGCTTCTTCCGGTTGTGTCCTGAGACCAAATTCACTCCAATTCCGGGTCTAAAACCACGTGGACCCATTGGACCCAGCGATTTTTCTTCAAAGAAGTACAGGATGGGGCCCCCCAGTTATAACTTGATTTATAAACCATGAAATAATCCCCATTAACTATAGTTATATCTACCATATACCATAGAATTCAGCCACTTTTAAACCAACTTAGCTATCGACTGGGGGCCCCATCCCGTATAATTCACCCCAATTCTTCAAGAACCGGTCCATTTCGCAAACCAAGAATTGGAAGTTGCTTCCCATCAATCCTTTGGTGATCTTGCTGAAACGAAGTTGATTCAAACAGCTTCCGAATCCTTTAAAAAGAAGCATTGTTTTCCTGCTGGTTCTTCCAAAAAATATGGCAATCAGTGATGTTTGGTTAAAATCAATTTCAGTACCATATTGATAAATTAATACCTTATACCAAGCGGAAAAAAGTGGAACATAATTTCCAGGATAGCATATACTATATATATATTATATGTGTTTTCCATTTATAGTTGTATATTTAGCTCATGGTTCCCACAATATCTGTTCCTGGTTCCCTTATGTCTTCGGCATCTTTTTGGAGGCCTGATATTCAGCATGAATTGGATGGATGACTGATTAATCATAAGCTACCAAACTTACCAAACTACCAATTGAGGACAATCATATTCTAGAATCTACTTGAGTGTGCTGCTTACTCATGTTGAACGTTCTAAAGCCTAGAAAGAAACCTCAAGAGCTGTTTTATCAAGCCTCTCATCCCTAAAGTTCCCAAGTGCATCTACCTCCCTCCCCTTTATATAGTATATGGATGCTATAGGTGCCCTGCGAACTGGAACAGTGAGAGGTACATCATTTTGGCTGAGCCTCTAACCCCTCAAGTTTCTAGGCTACCAAGGCATTATGACTCATTATGACATACTGTGACATATCCATTTTCAAAAGGAACTAGGTAAAATACATCGCTTGACAACGGGGAGGTCCAGGACTGCCATTTCCAAAGTGAAGGACGCTTTGGGCCGTAAGTTTTTACGATGTGTTTGAACATTTGCTTGACATTGTATGATAGTCTCATTCATCTATGCTAAAAAAAGTGTTTAAACTATTTCTTATATATGTATATTATATTCATACGTTAAACATGATTGTATTTGTTGATAGAATGGTGTACACGGTGAGTGTATGTCAATGTCATGATACATTGAATACAGTAATTGTTGCCTTTATACCTGATGTAATTGTAATTATGTTTGTGATGATAGAAGTTTGATACTGTTTGAACCTTTGAATTAAGCCTAGTGATTTGCATGTGCCTGCATACATGTGCCCTGTGTCCAAAAACTCTTTGTAAACAACCTTTGCATCCAGACCTGTCTTGTATTTTTATATTGTGTGATGTCTTTTGTGCGTTTTGCTTGTTGTATTGCTCTCCCCTTTGGCCAAGTACACTACTTCAATCTTTAATTCTTGTGCCTCATCATTCACCTTTTTTTTCTGCGGTAGTATAGCTTTACGAACTGTATTGGTTGAATACCTGGCTTCTTGAACCATAAGTTTTTAGAGAGCGCTAGAGCCGCTAGAGTCCCTTGATGATCTAGTGTCTTGGCCTCTTGGTTACAGTAGGCTCTACTACGAGAGAGTGTCTTGTTGTTGTTGTTGTTGGCAGCTGTTATTGTTTTGTTTGAACCATCGACATTGGCATCATATATTGTAGATCTTGTTTGTTGATGCTCTGATGTATTCATCTGGTTGCTGGGCTGCACTGTTGCAATCACAATTGCAACAAAAATAAGATGCATAAGTTAGCATACGCGCCTTCCCAATTGTAAGAGCACAAATTTGTGGCATTGGTTTGGTTGTGTCATTGTGTTCACTTAAAGTAATTTCAGTTGTTGTTTTCCTAAACTAACCAGGCAATACTTCAATATGTTTGATTGTAAAATTGCCACTTCCAGTGCCCTTTGCTGACCATGATGATAAACAGTGTATATTCATCAAGAACGTATTGCATTTCAACTTGAAAGGCAAATATTGCAAGCACAAACTATGCAGTGCATGAAAAGGTATTGTACAAATACAAAAGCATTGAAGAACAACATGCATTTGCTCAGCTAATATGCATGGGAGTTTGTTTATAAGTTAGTCAAGTAGGGAACCCTTCAAAAAAGTGAAATATACTGTAATATCTAGGGGAATTCTGTGTATATCAACATGCTCAAAGTAAATCATAATTGCAACGAAGAGTTAATACAAACCTCTATGGCCAACTAAGCTTCAATACCAACACCCACTATATATGTTCATCGTATTTTGGCTTTCCCCATGAAAGAAATAAGATGTCCCACTCATAGATTAGTTTATTGTCAGCATCAATGATTGTTTCCAATGTTGCTCAACTGTGACATGCATGGCAAAGGATATGAACAAAGCCGCGTAAACAGCAATCCACAAAATAAGAGCATACTGTCCCTCAATCTCATTGATAGGATCCCTTGGCAAACTCAAGTATCAAACTGGTTTCCACATGCTAATGCAACAATCACTGAAACGTATCAGATGTTGCAAATCAAGGGCATCATAAATTGCACGGCCAGATCCATGATTTGTTGAAATGTGTAGACATGTATGTATACACATACATATATACATTATATATATATATATATATTAGTTATATGTATATCAACACATGAACACATGCATGTTTGCATGTATATATATGCATATTATGTTTATATCGCATGTAGTTATGTAGGAACATACATACCAAAATCGAATTTAATCATTGTGAATGCACATATACATGTATAATATGCAGAACATTTTTGCAAGTAAAGAGCAATCAAACTTGGTGATATAACATCATCACCAGCTAGATAAACATATGTTATCACATCACCCTTTGATGTTGCTGTTGTCTAGCATTGGTCCAGGGTGGATCGTTTCCAGCTGTGTTTTATTACTCCCTTCAGTATGATGTTGTGATGTATTCTGCAGCTTAGTCCTTGTGATTGTTGTTTTTTTTAAAACAAAACACCCTAGTTTCTCAAATAGAACCGCTACTTATTTCAAAGGAACACATGATAAATATACATATATATAAGATATATATATATATAATTATATAATGTTATATCTCTATAAAATGTTATATATAAATATTGCTTAAAAAACACTGAAACAGGCCCCAGGCCTTCCCAGGTGAAGTTTCGCCAGGCATCGATCCACCAGCTCAAAGATGTCGCTGGGCTTCCGGGAGTTCTCCACCATGGAGACGGCCCACCTTGGATCACCGGGACCATGGGATTTTTCATCGCCATGGCGATGGATACCAACCATCAGGCTGAAAAAACGATGTAAAAATAGATGGTTTATAGTTTTGTAACCAAACCATAGTAGTCTTGCTAGTGTTTAGAGTGTATAGTTGAAACACTTTATGTTTATTAATAGTTATAAGCCTAATATTATGTTACATAATATGTGTATATGAAAATGTTATGTAATACCAACGGTAACACTATATATATATATATATAATTATATATAACATTACATAACTATGTATGAATAGTTGGTTTAAAACATGTATGGTTCAAAACCAAAGTTATTTAACAATCTCCATGTAAACCTCACTGTTCTGCATCTTTTTTCGGGTGGTTAACCATGGCAGGTAACGATGAACAATGAGATGTTTGTCCAATCTTAGCCAGCAATAATCCACCATTTTTGGAATTCACCAGGACCAAATATTGAGGGGGTTGACCATGGGTAACCAGGGTTAACCATCAAGAAGGGATTTTGACTAATATCATGATCGATTCAATGGGTTGGTCTAAGGGAACAAATGGGTAAGTAGTATGAACTAGCATGAAATATTATTAACTAGTATAATTAGATTGAATGTTTGAATCATATAGTCTGAAGTATAAACAGTAGCATAGCAATATGTACATAGCACTCTGGTCATTCACTTTGTCTTATTCTCACCTCTACTTTACGAAGTGGGATCTGACAAAAGCTGTCGTTGGGAACTCCTGCCACACTTCCATCATTCATATCATTCTGCGATGTTGCGCAAGTGCAACTTCAGCAACAAACTCTCCGTATACCTTCAAGTGCAACCTTTGTAGTCGGGATGAACGCAATATTTTTGCTGTAAATCACCACCAAGAATCTTCAGGAACAAAACAGGGTTCGAACACAAGAATGTACAACGAATTGGACGTAGTACCCCTTGGAGATCAAACATGACTCATAATTGAAGCAACACCGTGGCACCACCTTGATGAAATTGTCCTATGATTTCTCTCCCCATCGCCTTCTCAAGGAGTTCAGCAGATTTCTTTTTCGCGCACATTTCATGTTGCCATGCAAATTATAAACAGAAATCAAGCGGGGCACTGAACAAAATCAGATCTGATTTCACGAGGCCAGCCCCAAGTTACACCCCCGGATCTCTTCAATTGGGCCCGGGGCCGGGGGCGTGTTACACCACCTGAATGATGGCTGAAGCCCATTTTTTACTTCATTTCTTGATGCTTAAACCACCACTAAGCCCATTTCTCATGGTTTCTCCCCTGTTTAACATATGAAAGTTTCCGAACTTATATGTCTAATTTCCTAAATCATCCATGAACAAATCGGATTTTCCATGACATAAACCATAGATTTTGGGGTACCCCCCAGCCATTAGGAACCTCCACAGCTCCGGACTCGAAACGCCGAGGTGCTCGCGGAAGTGGGCGATCACTTGCGCGGTGTCAGGGTCGAACCTGGAGCTTAGCGCCACAATCATCATCGAACGTTGGGCTAAAGCCATAAAATGGGTTATACTTAGTTTATAGTTGAGCACTGGGAACATTTATGCTTTATAATCTATAGATTATTGATACCATATTTAGTTTGTGCTTGGTTTTGGAACATTTATGGTTTATAACTATAGGTAGCAAGCATAGACAAGTAAAATCACACTAACATAGTCATATATCTACATTGTTTTTTCCAAATATTTTGTGGGAATTACTATACGTATAACTATAACAAGAGTTGGTGAGTCATAAAGTTTCGTTTTTTCCAGTTCTCCCGCCATAGCTATAAACCAATCTATAGCTGCAACCACCTATAGAAATCCCACTCAGAAGCCATCAATCACCACTTGAGGTGGTCCCTGAAGGATCATGACTCGGGGTGGTTTCCATAGTCCAGTAGCATAATAGCCATATGTGCCCTATTTTGATGTCACAATGAGGTACAACAAAATCACACGGATCCAATTCATATGCTATCTCCCATGCTTGTTGGTTGATGTTGGTTGCCCCCATTTGTTCTTGGGCCGAGGCATACCTTGCCTCAATGAACAACCTGGCACTTGGACAGGGCGAGAATCCTTTGGTGTCACAATGGGGTTGGATCCACAAGCTTTTTTTGGGGTGCGAGACAGGCTATGCTGGGTCCTCCATCACTTTAATATAATTATGTATAATTGCAATAAACTATATGTATTTATATGTAGTTTCATGTTCTTTTGAGTCTATATGATATCACAATATAATAATAACATAAATAAATACATAAATAATAAATAATTTAAACAATATATATATATGGGATGTCGATTTGATGCCATGATTTTTCCACCCAGCTGGTGCATCTTCCTTTTTAAAAATAACCATCTGACGGTGCCTTGCCACCCGGGGCCGTTCACCCAGCAACTCTTCGATCGTGGTAATGCCGCTGAAGTCGTGATCCAGTGCTTTCCACAGAGCCCTGCAGTTGCCCTTCCTAGCTTCGTGCCGGCGACGAGCATGGAGTATAGTGTAAAAAGACGTGCATATAGTAATGCTATATAATTTGAATCTACCCCCTGGTTATTTGACATAGCCATGGAAAATGGTCCATTTATAGATGGTTTACCTATTAAACATGGTGATTTTCCATGGTTATGTTAAATAACCAGAGGGTAAATCTAAAGCTTCGCCCAAACATCCAGCCCCCTTGCGTTTACACAACTTTCACTTGGCAACTGGTGGAAGATCCACCACGAAAGGGTCAATTGGTCCATCAATGTCCATCATGTTCTTCCAGATTTTGTAAGTCCAGGAAAGAATTTCGATCGCAATCTACCCTTCCTCATTCTGAAACAGTTGTGGCACTCACTGTGAAGAATGGTGTCGCACTGTCACATGCATTCCTCGCTCCTGAAGATCCCTGTAGTTTCAGGAAAACAGTCCAAGTGAAAACGAAAACGTGCCCATCCGGTTGACTACTCCAGATTTGATGGTTATATCATGTTCTATCCTCATGGTCCCATGATAGTCCCATATAATATCCCTTAAAAAACAAAACATTCATCCAGTCATTTGATTCATGTAAACAGTCAACAAAAAAAACGTCCAACTTCATGACTTCCAGCTGACAGAATGGACATTGATATTCCCATGATATTGCTATGATATTCTGGAATAGTATGGGAGTATCATGGGAACATCATTCTGGGTAAATTATAATATTTCACTAACCTGAATAGTTCGGCCATTTGGGGATTATTTCCCTAAAATAAACTATGATTCCAGAGTTCGGTCGCAATGAGGTTGTTATAATTTATCTAGATCATTGGGAATGTCCCGTTGTGTTTCAGGCCTTCCACCAAGGCTCCAGTTGAGAGCCTTCACAGCCTGCCCAGATTGCTGGCAGTCTGATCAGTGCGACGTTAGGAATTCAAGCAATAGTATATCACCTCTAAATTTACCAGAAATGGGTTCTATAAACCATAGTTACCAACATTAACTAACATTCATGTAAAGAATTCAATGATGTGGTCTTTCCAGCCTGTTTATGATTGGGGTAGTCATCATAGATCACATGCGATCACCATCGCATTTACCCGCACCCTGCGAATCGTCTGAAAGGCTCAAGGCTGGAAGAAAAAAAACCGCAACCCATCGCCATCCACGTGGTTGCGTTGATTGACTCCCATTTTTTGGTGCCTACTATGTTCTACAAGTTTGCAAATACACATATTTATATACACACATATATATATAAACAAACAATCAGTAGGTTTAAAACCAACATCTAGAACTAGAGCTATACCCTCTGGTAATTTAACATAACTATGGAAAATCACAATTTTTAATGGGAAAACTCACTATAAATGGCCATGTTCGATAGCTATGTTAGTTTACCAGAGGGTACATCTTCCATAACACACATGTCATATCTATACCCACCTCCACATCTCCAAAAACCGGGCTCGCCTTGAAGAGCTCCGCGCGTTGGAGGTTCATGGATCCGTCCAAGTCCAAGGCCTGGCGCCAGGCTCGGAACGAGTTGCCGAACTGCTTCTTCATGAAGGCCTGGCGACTAGTGGGTGCCGAAAATGGTCAGAAATCACCAGAAAAATGGAGGACACACATGAAACATGATTTTCATATACATATATATAGATATAGATATTAGATATAGATATAGATAGATATATATGTATATATATATACGTATATAACCATCCAAAATGGGGAGTTCACCATCGGGAAATTGGGATTTCACCATCGAAAAATTTGGATTTCCACATGAAACATGCTGCATCGGTGAAAAATGGGGAGTGAACCACAATTGTTCAAAAAAACTCCAACAGCAACACTATCATCACCATCATCACAATCATCACCATCAACACAATCATCACCATCATCACCATCATCACCTTGACTTAGCAACAAAAAATGTGCTATAACATGGTATAACCCCAACAAACCTTGATATTATTGTAGCCCCAGTTGGGATGTTGGGATGATGGGCCTCTGGTTGTGATGATTGCTGGTTTCAACGCTTTCACTAATGAAGCATCCTTGTGCATCGTTTATAATGATATATGTATATATTTTAATATATATATATATATATATGTTTGTATATATAATAACATTAATATTATAGAATATCATAAAATATATATTTATTTATTTAACATATACATTGCTAATGGTTTTTGTTTTTGGGCTGGTTCAAGATGGAACATCCGTTGAAGCAAGGACATGCGCGGTTGAAACCATGGCAGTTTTGGCCTGAAACGGAAGGCTTTCCTGCAAAATCCCCCATCAAAATGGATTAAGACACCATCATTTGGTTGTTATTTTTTTTTACAAAATAGCGTCCAAGCACCGAAAGAAGAAAATTATGCCTAAACGTCTCAAAAGAATGGGCAATAGGGCAATATTATGGCGTACTAGCCCCATTTGTTCTAGGTACGAAGGAGGATCTTGATGCTGTGGCGGCCTTGAAGCTCTTCAGAGCTAGTTGGGCCTCCTGAATGATCCGTTGCTTCACGCCTCGGGGGGCCAAGATTCTTGGGGGACTAAGTGGGTAGGTAAAACCCCAAAGAAAGGTCTATGATTATAGCGATATATAGCCATCATTTGGGCTTGTGGTGTATTGTGATAATTATGATGATAAACACATGGTAGTTTTACGGTATGGTTATAAGTCTTTACCAAAGATCAGGTCTTTACCAAAGATCAAACCAATATAGTATGAGCCACAACAATGATATGACCTGTTAGTTGTACTATTCCAGGTAACTCGTTTATTATAGTTTTTCGTTCTAGCCTTCCCGATGATAAAACATATGTGTTTCTTGCCGGGGTGATTGTGTATGATTGGGTTTGCCAAATTGGACCATCTGTAGGTAGGATATGTACAAAAGATGCATGCATACACGGTGTAAGACCAAAAAACAACTTTCGTTAGTGGTATTTCTTTAATGTGAGGAGCTATGAACTGGAAACAATTTCCAACAGTATAAAAATGAAGCGCTAGACTTCCTACACGGACACCCACCCATCTTTCTACTTGTGTCCAGCTACGTATTTGTGGATGTCTTACTCTGGGTGAATCTGTCCGCCGCACCTGTCATCTTTTCCGCCTTCTTCTTGGCCGCTTGTTTCATCTTAAAGATCTTCACTTCACGGTCCACCCACCTCCGCTTGCGCGGAAAGAATCGGAATGGGCTTGCCCGCGGTTCCCTCAGTCCATCTGAAAATTTGACACCTTGGATGTTACATACCCTCCATCGATCATGGCAACGGGAAGTGCCCTGTCAAAAAGAAATGATATTTGTGTGGAAAAATCATCCGTTGCCATGTTGGAGTACCAGGGAGTATATCTTTAGGTTCTACTAGTATTAAGTTTTCTCATGTTGTACCAGTGTGCATTGCATCTTGATCCTGTCGCTGTACTTCGCCGCTTCGCCGCTTCGCCGCGGCCCGCCTGAGGTTCTTGAAGTAGATGCCTCAGTTCCCATGCCACGGGATGGATCCGGACATGTTGGGCACATGGCCAGATGGCGGTTGACCAATCCTCTGTCAACAGTCAATATGTTGCAACAAGAAATGCACTATTTGTAGACATTTGTCCAGTAGTTGATACCTCCTGAAATAAGGATTTCTATTTTGCCTCCATCTCAATGTGTCACCAATCCTGCGGCCAAAATTGATGTTTTAAAATGTTTTAAAATCACCCTAGATCCCTCAAAGTTCCTCAAGATCCCCAATTGATGACTCAATTTCATCCCTTAAGTGCCTAAAATCAAAATGAATCATCCTAAATCATCATTAATCCTCATGATTCATCCTATATTTCCCCCATTTTCCCATCCAAATTTTCCCAGCATCGCCATTTTTTCCAGCGAAATCCCAGCATTTTTGGCCGAAACTTCACCAAGGCGCAGGGCACGGCAAGGCCTTGGCCGTCGGAGCAGAAGGCATCCCACAGCAGCAGTTCTTCTCCTGGCGTCTGCGCGCTGGTGTCATAGGGATTATGGATCAATCTGGGTAAATTATAATAATTCACCAACCTGAATAGTTCGGCCATTTGGGGATGATTTCCCAAAAAATAAACCATGATTCCAGAGTTCGGTCGCAGTGAGGTTATAATTTACCCAGATCAATGGTGAAGAATGATTAATGGTGATTACATAATGGTGATTGATGGTGACTAAGACTCTCTCCATCGCCCTCTCCAAGAGCTCAGTGGTGATTAATAATGTTCAATAAGAAAAAAAAATCAATGACAATGTTTAATAATGATCGATAGTTAATGAGCATGTTTAATAATGATTAATTAAGAATGGTAAATAATTGGTATATGACCAACAAGAATAGAAGAAAACTGGATAACTGGAAACATGTGGCAAACCCAATGCCATAAACAACTACCATTTAGGGGTGGTTTGAATCGCACCCATGAAAGTGGTGATGATTTGGGGATGGTTTTTGGCAAAGGGTTTATGTGATTAGATGGAAACGCACCATATGATCCTTTTTAACCAAATTTCCATAAGTGATCCTGATGATGCATCTCAGGTGGTCACCATATAAAATAAGGATCCTGGTGATTATGATAAATAATACTGATACCAGAAGTAGTAACGTAGTGACATTAAGATAACTAGTAATAACATTATCCGTATAGTTACTGTACCATTATCCTATTGGTACTATAGCAATTAGGCTAAAGGTGATTATGAACACAACTTATGGTTAAACATAATCACTGATCACCATTAAACTAGAGCTATTCAAGGATAGTTTTTTTATAGTTAGAATGACAGCTGGCTCTAACTCATAACATCTTACATGTTCTCACTATGCCTAAACATCATTGTCACGTCATGAAACATATTTTTGTGAAGTTAATATGCTGTGAGATGTTTTTTAACCAAGGAAGGATTTCGTCCGTAAACAAAAACCTTCCCGCGATACGAATGCTGCAACCTCCGGCAATCAAACATGACTAGCTGGAGAATCCACTACTTGGAGATGGCTTTTCCATTAAAAACTCAATTTTTAAGGAATTGCCCATGGTTATCCATGGTTCAATGGTTTTCATATGTTTTTTTCCCCGTGTTCCGATGGTCTCCCTAGCCGCCTTGTTGCCAGCCAAAGCCAATCAGGCTGTCACAAAATTCACGTTCGTAAAGTACCTGGCAGCGCGGAGAAATCGCGGAGCAGTTTGCTGGGATTTGATGGTGATTAATAGAGATTTAACCGATCGCAAATGCGATTAACTAAGAATTTTATGGGATTTAGCCATATTTAGCCATGATCACTGGGATTAAAGCAAAGTGACCATAGTGACCATAGAGATAATAATGGGGATTAACAGAAAGTGGGGATATACCATCTGGATCTGGAAAAAAATGCAGCTGTGGAAGCCACTGCCCATTGAAACGATAACCATCCCCTCAACCAACCTTGGTGAAAACAAACTTGGAATCGTCTACAGTACCCTCTGGTAAACTAACATAGCTATTGAAAATGGCCATTTATAGTGATCATAGTGGATTTACCCATTGCAAATGATGATTTTCCATAGTTACGTTAGTTTACCAGAGGGTATATCCTGATGTTTCTGATATGGAAGTGATTTGCATTGACCCATACCGGCCCATACCCATGGTGCCCAAAACCTCGGCTTAGTTGGCTTCTATGCGTTGATGTTTCTTAATTTTCCAAGCCTGGAGCCATAGGTGATAGGTACTCCAGCCGAACTGGGAAATGACAACTCGAGATCAGTCTTCAACCCTGACCAAAGAAACAAAACGGTATACGGTATATAGTTGGCATATGTTGGCATGTCCAGAGGAAAGACAAATCAATGTTTCTATAACCTCCAGTAAACTAACATAGCTATGGAGAATTGCCGTTGAATTCGATCATCTTCGATATGTTTTACCATGATTTACCTACGATTTCCCCCATGGCCCAGTAGCGCCCACGCCTCATCATTGGGAGGATCCAGTAGGTTGATCTCTGCGTAGTAGCCCTTCAGTTGAAAAATCATGTCCTGAGCCGCTCCGCAGAACAGCAGCGGAGCCCTGCAGAAACTGAGTTGTGATTTCCTGGTGGCATTTGGAACCAAAAAACAGAGAAACATGATAAACATGTGGTAAACTATCCTATGTGTACATATTTGTATAAATTAGAAACGCATGTTTACACACGCAGGTATATATACACATATGAGAACATTTATCATACATACTTGCATCTATAGCCGCCATCTTGGAGTCTATAGAATATGTACAAAAAAACTCACTATATCCAATATTGTATGAAGTGTCAATTTACAATTTTCAATAAATGGAGCAGGACTTGCCATTGTGATTTGGGATGATCATTGGACAAAGTTGGTGGTCCCAACAACCCCAACAGAGCACCTTAACTTGGGAGCATGGGTTAGAAACAGGGGCATATCCTAGTCTATCCTCCTTCCTTCCTCAAAAGCTCATGGCACCAGTGGCAGTATGGAACCGCATTGTGAATCATCAACCGCCAGGGGTGAACTGGGCACTGAGAAGAGTGAGAACTTGGCAAACAAAAACATAAAAACAATGATGATGACAAACCGTTCGGCTTGGGGATAAACTTAGCGGAGGTTTCAATAGATGATGTCCACAGTCAAACCTCCCCTCTCATTCAAACCTCCCCTCCCATTTAACACAAAATCTAGCGGCTTATCATGTTCCCTATTGTTTATTTTGGCGCCATTTTGTTCAAGCAAACCCAGATATCATACTGTTGGGTGTAGTCGTAACCCATCAGATCCCACTTTGCATCCCCATCATTTGATACAGATACTATGTTATGATTCACTCACCTAACCAAATCGGCTACTTGGGGGTATTTACCCGAATCCAGTGACGTCGGGACATGGGGTCATTGAAAAAAATCCGCAGCTTACATTGCAACTATTGCTTGGTTCATCAGATTCAATCCTATCAAAACACATGAGAAACCCATTAAATCCCATTGGATCTGATTAAACTCCCAGTGAAATCCATTACCCTCTGGTTATGTCAAAATAGCTATTGAAAATCACCATTCTTAATGGGAAAATCCACTATTCATGGTCATTTTCAATAGCTATTTTGACATAACCAGAGGATAAAAATCATCAAATCTCCCAGCCCTAAAAGGGGGATTTCCCAGCTGACCCGCCTTGGATCCGTTGAAGATCGATCCTGCAAAGTGTCGGAACTTGTTCCACAGCTCCGCCTAACGGCCGCTGGATGTGATGTCGATTTCAGCAAAGCTGGGGGGTTTTAAAGATTATGGTTAGTTTGGACTAATTAGTTTTAACTATTATTTAATAGACTGTTATGGTTAGTTTAACTAGTTAGTTCTGATTTAAACTAATATAATCACCTGGATTTCGCCAGAGATGGTGATTTCTAATGCTAAGTGATTGGGATTAATCAACCACCACCCGTGAAAAATGTGTTGATAATCCCAACTTGCCATTATCAAAGTTGTGGTTTACCTATAGGTAGGTTTCTGTTGGGTTGTAATCTCCAATAACTGTTGGATTGATGCTGGAGATTTCAGGTACAGTTGAATGAGGAGTTCAATAAACCAGCCTATAACTTCTGTACCCATCGTTTCAACGATGGTTGGCTGTACTTTCAGTTTCCGTTTCGAACATATGGAGGGGAAAGATCCAGAGATGTACTTCAACCCTTAAAGAACAGACTGAACCGCCAACATACTTGGAGGATCATCCGGCTCAACTGCGGGGAACCCCATCCCATGGTTGTGAGAATCGGTGTCTGAAAATGTCTGACATCAGACGTTGCCCAATTAGAAAGGACATAACCTGGGATAGATTCCCGTTGTCATACCCAACTAAAGGACGATGGTGAATTGGTGTTTGGTGTTTGGTGTAATTCCAATTGTTTTACCATGTTTTACCCTTTTCTGATGGGATAGTCATGCAACATTTTATTGTTTCACCCTTTTTGATGGTCAAAGTCCCTATGACTTCCGGCACCTTGCGACATCAAATCCGCCCCACCACCGCCCTCTCCGACACGTCCGTGTCCCGTGTTGTTTGTCACTCGCAGCGTTGGTTGACGCAGCGCCGGGTGCTTCGTAGCTCGTTACGGCGGTGGAGATGAGGCCGGGGAAACCTGGAGAAATGTGAGTTTTTTTTTTTGATGAGATGTCATTTAACTAATATACGTTTCATGGTAAAACCATGGTTTCAAATACAATCCCTGAAACCAATTACCAATTGATAATTATTGATCTTTACATTTAAAGTTATTTACCTCTCGGTGTCATCAAACGTGGCTAGCTGGGAACTCCGAACTATGGCTGGAGGTTTAGTTCGCTGGGAACATGATCGACCCCAATGAGGTGATTTTCCAGCCACGTTTGATGACACCGGAAGCTATGAGGGATTTCTGCTGATATTTCATTGGGCTATTGGCTCCTAGCGACCAGGGATTCAATATGATTTAACATTATTTTACACGATATGATATGATGTCACGTATGTTTTCATTGGTTCACCGGTATGAGTCTGAGATAGGGAATATGTAAATTGGCGCCAATTAAATGAAAATCAAAAAATGGATACATCAAATAATTTAGGAGTATTTAAGGGAAAATGTTCCCTTCACCCTGATTTTGAATACCTCCAGTCAGGACTCCAAGATGACTGGGCCAGTGCTAGGCCTGGATTTCTAGGGGCGTAATACTCGAAGGAAGGTATTTCAAGGAGGCAATGGGTGGGTGGGCAACAAATGATCCAACTTTGGGGGGGTATCATATGGTTATATGCATAAATAAAATATATTATATCATCTATACTATAAAAAACTACAATATATAATCATTTTAATCAATATAATTTACGCATATATATATATACATGCATATAGATACATATATATATATATATTGTATACATATAATACAATTTAAGTGACAGCATCGGGAATGCAATCATCTTTTAACAAGGGCGCTGGTTAGTATTTGGACGTATTTGGTTGGTATATAAGTGGGCGATATAACAGACGCTATAACGGGTTTTAGATATAGGCAAATGCTGAGTAAACGGGTTTTGAGCCCCCAACATACCCAGAAGATATTGGGATATGCCTTCACTTACTAACCATCTGCCAACTTCATGTTTTTTTCCAGTATAGCCTGGCATAGCCCAATGTAATGTTAATGGATCATTGTCCTTGACTAGATAAAACTAAACATTGCAAATACAAAAACCACTCATCATCATATCATCAAGAAACATGCAGGTTTCAACCAGCTGCTGCGCAGAGTGTTTCAGGTTTCGGCTACAACAACACCGGAGAACCACCGCATCCTCCCAGGTAGCCTCCATGGTAACGCCTTTGTCTAGAGATGTCTAGAGTCGTGTTGAATACTTAGGTACCAAACAAAATGCGTATCTATGGATGCCATGTTTATTGCAAATACTACCCGTTGATTGATACATTTCCATGAACATTTCTGGATGATGTCACGAGGATTACACACAATAAAAAACATCCATATGCCACAGTGCCACCGAGAGACTCTTTGACCTTCGGGTGGCCAATCGCTGTCAACAAATGCTGGCAGCCAGTGGATTTTTGGTGGAGGGCATGTGTTTAAGTTTGGAGAATGGGGATTTGATTAGGGGAGATCTATATATCTAATAATTGCTAAGAATCACCTATACGTGCAACATGTATGGACAATCACCTATGAGTTGTTAAACGCCAAGTTTGTGAACATAGCTAGAGGAATTCTAAAAAATCTATGGCAATGGCAAACATCCCTATAGATACTAAGGGGGCCACCACCTATTTCCAGGGGAACACCTGGCCTCCTGGAGACCCTGCGGAAAGAGTTTCTGGAGAGCGTTTAGCTGGAAATAAGACTTCTTTATGGAGAACAAATGTGATATGGTGAATAAATTTTCTTGTATACTTAGAATGGTATCTTACTAATGATCCCAGTTGTGGTGAATAAACACAAATAGCTCGCGGATAATAAAGTTCGGCAAGGCTCTGACCTCAAAAAAGGGCACAATAATGACCATTATTTAGGGGTAAGCATCTTCTCATGCGTAGGGATTCCAAAAAGGCAGAAAGGTAACTCACCATCAAAATGGTAATGATATGCGATCATCAACTCTGTCTATACTCTTTTTACCCCTGATCATCTGGTTGTACATAGAAGGTACAACAAGTGATTAGCTGAAAATTGGCACTAAGAATTCCAGTGGCTTAATGGCTATCATTCTACAGTTTAATGGCAACACGGGTATCAATCCAACTGGCCAATGGAAATTATATATGTTTAGGTTGTTTGGATTCCATGTCTATGATATAATGTTCAGAATACATTTAGATCAATTCCATGAAATATCACCACTCTATATTATATGTTTATATATGATGTTCCTATTGCCGCGCATTTGGCAGGGATGTCCCATTCTGATGCTTGAAAACCATCAAACGTCCCGGGCGCCTCAAGTTTCGCATACTCCGGTTCCAAGGCCTGCTGGAATTCCTGCTCAAGTCGGCTGCAAAGCTGGCAGTGAAGTTATTAGGCATGTTTCCTTCCTTTTTTTTCAGGGGAAACTATATATGATAGATATGTGAAAAAATGTATATATATATATATATATGTGTGTGTATATTTATATGTATATATATATATATATATATGTATGTATGTATGTATGTATGTATGTATGTATGTATGTATGTATATGTATATACATATATATATATATATATATATGTATATATATATATGTGTGTGTGCGTGTGTGTCTGTGATTGTGTATGAATGTATGTGAGATCCAAGGGGGGTTTGTCAACACTGCTGCAGCTCAACTCAACAAAACCAAAGAATGGTGTAATCATGAGACTGGGCATGGCACCATGCCAAACCAAACCGTATTTGGTTATTGGCTTGATTTACCTCAATCATAGTGACACCAACATCAACCAGCATAAGGAAATTATAGGAAAATCATCAACTCCTTCAAAATCAAATTGTACAGTTGGTATTGTGATGTATTGTGTTTCAATGATCCGCAATGCTGAAGGTTCTCCAACAAAATCCATTTACTATGGTATGGCAAAAGATCGCAGTGCTGAAGTTACAACTTACTAAAGTATCAATCCAAGGTTTCTCCAGTTATGTATATATATAATATATGTTATATTATATGTATAACTATGTATAAATAATATATACAGTTCACATCAATATATAAAGGATCCCATGATACCCGGTGGTATTCAATGATGCGTACCCCCTGGTAGGTTAACATTTAATAGTTGTTGAAAATTATCATTTTCCGGTTAATCATCGAAATGCAATCCCCCATCGCTACGTTAGCTTGCAAGGGGGTAAGCCCCGCCCAAAACCCACATGTCACTGGGCAAACAACAAACAAATACTAAGGCTTATTGACCACTTACTATCTAGGATGCACCAAATAAATCCGTGACCCCCTTGTACGTAAACATCGCATCGTAGAATCCACATGTTGGTCGACGATGTTTCTAACACAACGTCCATAGCGGATTTTCAAGAAAGCAACAGATTACCGGAAGTAAATTCATACGAGCAAGAACTCATTTACAGATACAGTATATTCCTCTGATTCTCCCATTAAGCCATCATTTTTTCCCTGGTTCGAAGGAAGCCAATGCACTAAATGTTTCTTCGTTTTTAAAACAGTAGGATTCTAACCTTCATAAGTTGGTACTTTCACCATGATAGTTATGGTTGTATTCGTCCACTTATGGGGGGCTTCCTAAGTCATGGGGGATTCCCAAGTCACCATAGGTAAATCAAAAAAAACAGCAGAAACGGGTGGTATAGTAGAAAAAACCCTGCAACCTTGGAGGTTCATTATTGGAGGTGACCCCGGAAGCCCCACCTTCAGCAGCTTCCTCCGTTGGCACAAGCCCGAGCGCAGCCCGCCCACGCCTGCCGAAGATCAACACGAATTGCAACAGACATGGTACTTGATCAAAGAAAGTGACATTGAACCAGGCAAAATCTTGGAAAGCGGAGTTTAACTTTAACCATGAAGTACCCAAACCAGGACATATCCAGGAAGAGAGTGAATCAGGAAAAATCCAGGAAAATGATATTTTCCCTAGAGAAAACAATGATTTCACCAGAAAAAAGGCGCCATAAGCCATGAATTTCAATAGGAATTGACTAAAAAATACTGGTAGACATTCCATGTCCAACCCTAAATTCTGCCCCTGATTCCTTTGCTGCAGAGGTCTATATAGCTGAATCCGAGCGGCTGTTGTAGCGATGGAATCCTTGGTTTGCTGCGCGGATGATCCATGTTAGTTACTGCTAGTCAATGGCAACGGCAACTTCAGAACGATTTCAGGTAAACCATATCTATATATATATATAACCATTAGTAACTATATATATATATATCATCATATAGTTTTATAAAATTATATATACTTATATTTATAAATCATATAATAGAAAACCATGAGTTTCTGGGTAAGTGATTGGCTCGTGCATGGCCTGGGGGGGCTTTGAGGCCACAAAATCCACCAGTGATGGTCACCTTTGGCCCACCCTTGTTGAAACTCATAAAACATGTCCCTCAACCAGCCTGCATACTGATGTTGTTAAAGTTGTTTACCAAACATGTCTCCTTTAACATGTTCGAGCCACAGCTTATCTTCAACATGGACTATGTTGACCAAACCTCTCGATGTTTGAACTGGCACAACCAATTCTGGGATGACTGCGTTGCAAGTTGTGACCCACAAGATAGATGTATAGATGTATATACATAAACCTAGGCCCAAAAAATACCCATAGAAATTAATATCTACATGGAGTCATGTATTCTGCTAAAACATCATACTTTGACCCCCTTAAGGTTCAAAGCCATACCATCTGACAAGACCAAAGAGGCCTTGTCAGAATCTGCCACAAAAATGTGGTGAATGACCATCCAAAATCCGTTGGTTATTGGCTGTCCTTTGGTAATCCCATCCCCCTAATATTCAACACCCCCTTCGAAACTAGGGTTTGATAGGGAAATTCCACATAATCGGGACCATCTGGGAGGTGTTTAATATTGGGGGGTGGGATTATATGATTTGGTTGTAAACCAACTAACACCCATCTTGGAGGCTCCACACCGTACATTTCCTTCATGGATGTAAACTTTGAGGGGGCCTTAATAGATTAATGCACTAATCAAACATCAAAAAGTGATCTTACATCCCGAAAAGAAGAAAATCAAACAACCACTCTATATTGCAGGGCAGAAGACACAACAGAACCGTTCTCCCAAAAGGATGTGTCTCAGGGGATACAAGGTCAAATTGGTTAACTAATTAATGCGATGCATATGGGATCTTGGGGTAAGAAATGCTGTCCAAGCATCTCATTTGAAACGGCCCAGCGCCAATCTGCTTGAATAAGGTCTTGCAGCCAGGGATGGTCTGACATGTCTGACATAAAAGCATGATTTTGCAGTCCATCATGTATTGGGTGGATCGGATATTGAGGGATGTTTGAGGATAAGACAAAGGCAACCATGTTGAATGTTGATACCTTTCTGTTCAACTGACAAAAATATCAAAAATCATCTTGGACCCGCCGCGACCCAGGGCTTACAACCCGCTGCACAATCAGCTGCTGCTGGTGACTCAAGAGGATGTTGAAATTGTATATTTACCTGAAATTACCTCAGTTTCTGTTTATTCTTGCTCGCAATCTCTGATACGTCTGACACTGTTTAAGTATCTCGGGTGCCAAACTGATTTCAGATTTATGTTCCATCAAGTCTACCGTGGATACTGGTGCAAGATAATTTAACCTTAAAACAAGAACAACGGGAACAAACAAAGGACGTCATTTTCGTGCGATGTACCATTTACTGAATTAGTATTCCCGTAATGTACACATATTTTTTGTTTAAACTATACACATCTATACTATACAACATTACATGAATATAAAAGTCATAAATATTATATATATATATACATAGATATCCCCGTAATGTCCACCAAATGGTGGTGTTTTTTCATGCAGCCCCAAACGTTTGGACAAGCACAACGAGAACCGCCCAGGTCACCTGGTAGAGGAAGTCGGGGCTGGTGCGTAGAACTTCCTGATGGGCCTCAAGGGACGCCGATGGATTTTTGTTTCCAGGGTGATTTTGATACAGGATGGGGCCCCCCAGTGATGTGAACGTTGGTTTATAAACCATGAAATCATCCCCATTAACTATAGTTATATCTGAGTTATAAGTTGGTTTATAAACCATTATAATCCCGATTAGTTATATCTGCTAGAACCATAGAATTCAGCCACTTATAAACCAACTGAACGCAAGCTCTCCTGGGGGCCCCATCCTGTATAGGATGTTGTTGTTTTTCCCCCCATCCGGGGGTGCGATGACGTGGTCTTCATGTCATCCTCTTGGGCAAGTTCTCGTGGGCGATATGCTTGGCTGATGGTTTCCACATGTTCCTAGCCATCCCAAATATTGGCCGCAAATTCGGATCCTCATCCGCGCTCAGGAAATCCAGAAACAAATTGAAAGCCCGTAGTGTATCATAGTGTGTGATAATACCCAGCATAATCAATTTATCAAGAGTAGTATAACCCCCTGTAGTCATCAACCACCATCCAAGTTCACATGCAAGTTCACCAAGGCACTATGATCACATCCGGCGGCTTGAAGAGACTCATCTGAGCGAGCGAGCCAACGATTAAAAATGCACCATTTTGGTTAGCGTCCACCTAGAGCCTATGTGCAGCTGCACCTACACATGTAGAAGGACATACTACGTGGCATCTGGTTTTGAATCATCCATCATAAATCAATGTTTGGTTCAGTCAGGCTTTGGAACAGAATTATAGGGCTTCAAACTCGGCTGCCAGATGGACCAGCGGATCACGTTGGTGTTTGGATGTCACCGGCGTAATTTGCAGCTACTATCAGCTTCTGCATGTCAAGACTGTCTACTTTAGAAACGTTAACACACACACTCTCTCTCTCTCTCTCTCCATCTATCTATATCTATATCTATATATATATGTATATATGTATTTAGGCAACTGGTTCTTAACCCTGAACAACAAAAACATAGGTCCGCGAGAATCGGGACTGGGACCAGGACTTCAAATTTGTCAACTGCATGGGTAATGGGCCAAAATGTGCAAAATGTGTGGATCTTGCCGACCGCCGGGCCGATCATGAGGGACGAATATCAAGGATGGAATGATCGGGTATAGGATGACTAGGCCCACCAAAAATTGGGGGCCAGATCAGAATGATGATCCAAATATGTCCAAATGGACTCCTGTCATCAAAGTTTCCATGCTGAATTGCAGGGTTCTCTCCGAATCCCACACTGGCTGACTCTGCCAAATGGCTAAGAACATGATTCGCTCCGAAGCGATCCAATATTCTCGATGCCTGGGCTGCGTTGATTCCCAACGGGTCCGGCCGAATCCCAGCGGGCGACTTCAGCTCACACCATGGAGCTGAACAGGTGACCAATGGTGACCACTTATATTTGCGATGGAAAAAATGTGGGGCAATCACGGCACATACCCTCTGGTAATGGCTAACATAGCTATTGAAAATTGCCATTTATAGTGGATTTACCAATTAAACATTGTGATTTTCCATAGTTATGTTAGTTTACCAGGGGGTAATCGCAAGTTGCACACGCTCTTGATGCTACGCTTATGAAGTTGCACAAGCACTTGCTGCAATGCTGTTTTCAATATAGGTCCATTGAGGGGATATCATTGAGAACAAGGTGCTTCAGGATGTTCAGTTCTAGTCCATGGTATGTGGGTAGAATGACACATGTCATAAAACATTATATATTGAATATATTGTGTATTGTATTGTTATTTGATGTCATTGGGTAGGTCTTCTATGAGGGAAAATTGCTGGACACCCCTATATTTGATGGTTAAAAAAAAAAACATGGTTTCCGGCTTCGAATATCCGTTAAACCAATCTATTGATCAGGTTTTCTGTGACATTCCGATGCAATGGCATCCAAAGCGGCGCTTGGCCAACAGGACTTGCCACAACCAGTGTTGGCGCGATCCCTTCTTGAGTGTGCATCCCACTTGGCCCGTGGTGAATAAACCATAAGGAACATTTCTCTGAAACAAGACCTACTCCAACTGTACATGGGACCTCTTGTACTGGGTGGAATACATGTACATATTAATTAACATGTATGTATTATAACAATGATATGATATAAGCATCCAAGTTGAGTCTTCTCATCTGGATTTAGCAACAACAAACCCAAGCCCTCTCGTCTTTGCCAACAAGGGGCTCAGCGACCTGGGTGAAGGACAAACCCGCAGAATTTATGTATCCGGCTTGGTTCCGGCCAACAAATGACAAGAATCCATCTATGCTGCTTTTTCACAGCAAATGTATAGATACTATGCAGGTGATATATATATATAATGGAAACTATAGTAGAAGTGTCCTATTATATACAAATGCCAGCTACATGCAAATCTTGCAGTTTCCCCAACTTAAGCACTCATAACCAAACATTCAAAGGTAATTTCTGGTTTAGTTTCCTTTGCGTGTTCCTCGTTTTGTTGAAGAGTATTATATAAAACTTTTCGAAGCAACATGATAACTGGTTGCCATCCATGTGGTGACTGTTTGGCAATGCTGCGTCTCTCTCTCTCTCTGTTTTCTCTTCCCCTTTCTTTTCGGAGAGCACACGCGCAGATTCCCAATTTACAGCTGCATCGACATCCTCAAACCGGCTGCCGAGTCGAATCCTTCTGCAGTTGGGAGAAGGTCCCCCTTTTTTGGCATGGCGCGCCCCTTGCACACAGCTTCTCTCTTTCTGGAAGTTCTACTGCTCCCGGCTCATGCCCAGCGAAGCCGAAAAGCCACATGGTTGATGTGGAAGGCTTTCAGCGACTCATCGGCAAGTTGGGTTCCAACAGCTGACTGCAGCTCATTTGGCTTTTTAATTTAAGGATACATTGTTACATTCCTGATTAGTTTCATATCCCTATAGTTTTCGTTGGTTATAGCCTTTCTCATTGAGGTGGTGCGGTATATTACGATTCTTATGTACCCTCAAGTATTTTTCCATATATATATATATATATTCTGGAACATCCACCCTCTGCACACCATGATCCGAACGGGAAAACATGGACTGTCGTCCTCGTCCTAATCATTTTACTGGGGGTATCATTGGTATCATTGGTATCACATGGCAACCATCAAGCACCTGGGTGAATGGCGCCCCCAAGTTCTCTTCCAGGTGACCAGTTCCGCCACATCCTTGCCCGCCACGATCTCATCAATTACGCTGCGGTTTTCACAGCGGCCTTGGGCTGTGGCCGTGCACCGGAATGGGTCGAACATAGGGATTTAATATGATTTAATTAAACAAAATATTTTTATCATTTAACGATCAGCAATGAGCATTTTAATGGGTGCATCCTGGTCCTAGATAATGCAAAACGGCAATCACAACGTGAAATTAGCCAGTGAATATCTTCCCAATTCCAGATAGGCGGATCAAACTTGGATAACTTGGTCTATGGGATTGAGTCAGGTTGATAAAACCCAACACGAATCGGGTCTAAGAATTGTATACCAAGTCAAATGTGACCCCATGTAAAAAGGCCCCCGATGGATGAATAGATCCAAAATTAGACCAGGGTATTTGGTATGAATTGGTAGGATGGGACGGACAATGAACCAGCATTTTTTTGAACTTGAGGATTAGACTCAAATTTTACAATCAAAACATCGAGCTTGGAGCAAGGTTAGAGCCATTCCAATTTATATAGTTAGTTCTTCAAAGACTGTGCCGTGGCTAAATAAAATATTATAAAATACATAAAGCACTTGCTTTGATTTAGGATGTTCATGAAGCATGCAAGGGTGATCTCTCCAAAAATACTTGCAAGCGGCTTCTATAGGCCTAGGAATCTTCAAACTTGGCGGTAGAACATTAAAATGCATTTGGGGTTTCTGATGATACGTCCCTGCTATCTGACCCTTTCTTTGGTTTAAAATTTGAGGATTACCCAACAACCTCATGAGTCATCAATATTGTTTTTGTTGTCAACAAAATTGCCTGCCATGAGCAGGGGTATCCCCATTTTTGGACAAACCATCAAAAATATAGTCTATTATTAATCACTATTACACCCAAACCATCAAACATATTGTTGGTTGAATAAACTGAATAAAACGTATATCCCCATGATATTCCCATCTCACATTTTGGACAAGCATTCATGTCTGAAGTTCCGGCAGCGGCTGCCATAGCCAGGGTGCTTGTGAATTGGCAATGCTTGTAGTAGAGAGCCTTCTCCTGAGAGATTCTTTTAAGAAGGGTTTCCCAAACGATAGGAATTCATCAGCAAACAATTGAAGCACGGTGTACGCAACAATTGAAAGGTGATTTTCTCTAAAGATAGGACAGTTGGATACAGTTGATATCAAACCAAGCTAAGGATGGCTCAGGACGGAATTATGGTGAGTATATCTGAATATCTGCGATTGAATGGTTTTTTAAACAAACACATTCTCTCACTGCTTCCATCCTGCATAATTCAATTTTCTATAGGCAAAACTGTCTCCCCAAGGCATTCGCTTGCGGCCTTTACATTTAGCTCTGCAAGGGGGAAACAATCGCAAAACATGTGGACCTCCTAGTCGAGTTGATTCGGACACGTCAAAGCCCGACCTTGGAGCTCAACATCTCGCATAACAGTCACCAACGCTTCATACCATATTCCATAGGATCCATGTATGGTATATGTGCTAACATTTGGGGTATATTGATGGTAAATGTTACCATATATAGCATACATGGATCCTATGGGTATACCTAACCGCAAGTAATATCCCAATGACGACTTTTGTTTTAGCAAACAATGTTGAGATGAGCTAGGTCCCAATTGGCCCCCTTGGCTACCCAAATAATCACCTCTGTACGCGTACAAATGTTGGGTTAAGGGCAAGTCTTCAACAACCCCAGGTACGGATAGGTACGGCACCTCACTAAACACACACCGAGGCTCCAAACGATCAAGTGGATCACATACAAGCAGGATGATCTTCCTTAGTGACCCCACGGCGCCAGCACTCCTTCATGTTTCCAAATCACCCATGTACAGCTCAAAATGCACCAGTCAGTTCAACAAAGATTGACCGTCTTTTGACTTTTTCCCTCCGAGTTTAAACAGTGCATGTCGTCTTCACCCCATCATCAACGGTTCCGGAGCCGGCACTATCTGCTGCGAAGCATCATTCTCTTCAAACTCAACGCTGCCAGTCCTAAGCGTGATCCCCATGAGGGCACCAGGACCTGCCGGTGAAATGTAATGTGACGGCAAAACTAATTACATACATGGTTTGTTCATATAAGGGACATGTTTGTATGATTAATATGTGTGCATAGTGCATACTGGTACTTGATCAGCCAATTTGCCGTCATGTTCAAGAAACCTCTTCAGACACACTTCAACAATAACGCGCTCAACACTGATGGGCTCCATGCGAGACCGCGGCAAGTCTCCAACATCGAAGTTGTAGAGGTTGTAATTCTTAAGGCCAATGATTCGGTCGTCCACATCTTCAGCTCTGCACCTGCGACGGATGGCAGGTGCGATTTTTCCATGTCAACATGATGTCTACACAGCACCCCCCTAAAGCAGGGAAACACATGGGGGTTTCCACAAATGGGGGATCCCCAAAATGGATGGTTTCTAATGGAACATCCCATTAAAATGGATGATTTAGGGGGTACCCCTATTTTAGGAAACCCCCAAATCTCACCTGCAGGTATGAAAGCGAAGCAAGTGCTTCAACTCTCGACGGGGACCCCGAAGTGGACCCCGAAGCGGACCCAGCTTTGCTGGAAAGGGATGAACGACTGAAACTCTTTGAAACCACATGGTTTTTGTTGGCTCCCGTCTGCCACAAATTCTTGCTCACGGTTGAGAATTTGAACCGCTGAGTCTGGCAATGCTACCTTTATAGCTGGGAACATGTCATTTGTTCAACTATTTAAGGTGCAGTTGGGGTTATTAACTTAGGTTTAGGGTAAAACCTAGTTATCCCCTTTTCAGTGGTGACCAAAGACACGCGCCGGTTACCGGCTAGAACAGCATCCAAAGACACGTATTGGGCTTTAAGTGCGGGAAATCGTACAGGATCATAAAAACAATATGCATATACGAGGAGAGAACCATTACTGTAACAAAGAGAAAAAACAAATGTATATATATATATATAGAATAATATATATATATATATACATACATGTAGTCGATATTATATATATATATACATATAGATATATATATATATAATTTCACGTTTTCCAGCGGTCTGCCCCGGTGAGACCTAAGATGGAGGCCGGTGGCACCTGCCCTTGCCACACTTCAGCTGGTTCACCTGCTCCTGCGGTAGCCGGGGGTACAAATGGGACCAACCGCGGCTCCGAAAAAAGAAGCGTTCCGTACATGGCGATACCCCAAAATGGATAATATATATATATATATGGCAAATCCTATGACAATGGATGATTTAAGGGTACCCCTATTTTAGGAAACCCCCATATATATATATATACTATATATATATAATAATATATATATATATCCCCTGAGAATGAAAGCAGGAAAGCTGCAAAGCGCAAAGGAAGCTGGGCACACCAGCACACTGACAAAATTACTCCATGAACAATATACTGCAACTTGATGATGCGAGTTGATACGCGTAGCGGTCAGGTGCAAACAAAAGCACTTGATAGTTGTTTCTTTTGAATCAGGTCATTTGGAACATTTGCCCATGTGTACCTATCTACCCCCGACGTTGGGAAATCACCCCAAAACGCTGCCAAACAAGGTTAGTCTATTTTCCAATCAAATTATTTAATTCAAAATCGAAAAGAAGTTTGGCCCAGTACTTCCAGGTGGTTTGAATCCATTTCCCAAAAACAAACCAGCCGCCACACTGTCCCACCTCAGTGGGGAGCATTCGAAATCCGCCCTGGTAGAGGTGGTTGTAGCCAGGGGCATACAGCACATCATCACCTCCGAGAGCTGGGATTTTTTTCTCCTCTATGGATCTTATGACATTCATTGGCACTTAAACATACTAAATATATGCACATTGTGAATGTGGAGAAATATTGATTTTTGTCGTCTTTAGTTCTCCTTTACCTCTTTCATCCTCTTTCCAAATATTCTGGTGTTGGGTGTTGAGATGTTCCCCGATAGATCGCGAGACCTTAATGTAATCATGTTCTGTGCGCAAATCAGTGTTGACACTCCTACATGTCCTGTGCCAAATGCGTTCCCGGGCCGGGTACTTTACTGAAAAATAATAAATAAACTGACCAAAAACAACAAGTTGAAATTCCTTGTCCATGATTTACACAAGCATGCCATGGATACAAACCGGAAGGTGTAAACTGCGTATGTTATTTTGAGATATCTTTGGTAATTAGTGTTGAGTTCTAGGTGTTCGGCCAGGGGGTCTTCTGAATTTGCCTGTCCTGTTTACTTTCCGATCTTTCATGTTCAAAGATGTTTGTGATACAAACTGATATAGTCGTAATCACCCCCAAGTCATCCAAGGCGCCTTCATAAGTGAAGCGCACGCCCGGATGCCTGGGTCTCAAGGGAAAACATGGTCCTGGAGATCTGGAGGTGCAACATGTGCCGTAAACTGTGTAAACATCACCTAACTAGCTATCAGGAGATATCCTGCACTCCCAAGAAGTAGATGTCCTTCCTTCATGGCGAAATTGACCTACCGACCCTTCAGCAATGTTCGAAGATCGCCAATTGGTGATAGCTGTGATAGGTTAGCCATGAAAAATCAGATCATATCTAGGTAAACAAAGTTACCCTACAGGAATCCATCAATTAGAATATAAATCCACAAGACGGTTGGGAGGGTACAATCTGTTTTTGATGGAAACTATGGATCAATCGGGGTTCCTGCATCTTTGAAAGGATAGATAGACACCAAAACAGGTGCATTCTGACCATCAATGTGGAGATCCAATGGGAATCGATCCTTCTCGTGTCATCCAACCTTGCTCCAATGGTCGATTGAACATTGAACGGATTCAATGGAAACTTATTGGTTCTTTTTTTGGTGGATATGAGGAACACAACTGGGATAATACATGATAATACTATATAATCATCTAATAACCATCGCCAACTCAGAACATCCAAACTGGTTGGTGGTGCAATAACCATCTTGAAAAATGATGGAGTTCGTCAATGGGAAGGATGACATCCCATATATGAAATGGAAAATAACAGCCATGTTTGAAACCAACAACATCCACAGGTTTGCCCATTGAAAAATCAGCCCATCTCCCGCCACGCTGCTGCTCCAAATTCTTCCGCAGAGAGGTCGTTCCGCAGCCGCCAGTTCCCACGATAGCAAACTGCACCTAGGACGCAGTAAGGGGTGTCATGGGGACAGGGTGTGAAAGTAATGTGTGCCCATGTTTTTCATAATTCAGGGGACTGATCAAAAAGGATTAGATGATCTAGCTAGATGTTGACTAGAGTTGTTGTATGGATATGTTTACTCAATTACATACGTGCCAAATGGGAAATTCCAAAACAAACAGATTTGGCCCATTCGAAACTGTGATTGCCAAGGGGTTACAGCTCACGCTTACCCAGATTGAACAAAATGATTCAGTTTTTACAAACACATTCCTTTACAATATATTGAGCATCATTGATGGTGACGATGCCAAGTGACATCGTAACTAGGCACCATGTCATATTCATACTATGCGAGTTGGTTATCCAAATAGGCACATGGATTCCAATCACATGGGCACTATCCCGAATTCAAAATAGTTTCAAGCCGTGTTCGATGGCCAGTCATAGATAGATAGATAGATAGATAGATAGTTAGGATAGGATAGGATAGGATAGGATAGGATAGGAGAGGAGAGGAGAGGAGAGGAGAGGAGAGGAGAGGATAGATAGATAGATAGGTAGATAGATAGATAGACAAACATGTAGATAGACAGACAGACAAACAGGTAGATGATAGATAGATATACAATCGTCCTAACCACTCAAGGATGACTGCAATGTGGGGCCACTTAGTTGTAAGTTGGATTATCAACCCACCATAACCCACCCAACAAGAGTCAATATCACCATGAACCGTAGCTATTTTTCAACATATACAAAGCATTACAAAGCTATCTTGCGGCCACCATCGCCACCGAAGGAACGTTCACGAACTTCCAACTGGACAATGCCTTCGCAGTGCCTGTGAAGCCTGTGTAGACCTAGACAACCCGGAGACAAATATGGTGCTGAGAAAACCATCGAGAACAACACACAAGGGATAAAGAGTAACACCATGTAACAGCACCTACAAGGATAGTCAGCTTGCACATATTTTATAAGTTCTTTTATTTTTCAGGGTTGGGAGAAAATGCAGCAACTTGTTTTCCCACTCTTTTGGTTGGGATTGCACTTGTCTACCTGTGGGCCAAATCTGGTGGTGTTCAAACAATTCTCTGAAAGTCGGAAACAACAAAAGTTCGGTTGGTCGTAAACCAAATTTGTGTCTGAGCTGTGCAAATGGAAGATTGGTGAATCAGTGACCCAGCGCCCCATCCGTGTGTCTGAAAATGTTGTACCACCTGGCCATGTGATAGGGGTGCCTAAACCAGTGTATTTAGGATTTCCACATTGTGACTTTGATTGTGCTACATCTCAATTACCCAGTCTTTCACATCAGGCAGCCTCTCACTTCAACCCCTTAAACCCATATTGTCCTCCTGCAAAAGAATTTCAAATCCGGTGTGGCACACCAGTTGTTCTATTTTACTGGTTTGTTGAAGAATGTGGGTGACCTCCTTTTTTTTAAGAACCAAACCAGTGGAATGTAAGGACATCGCTATGATCTTGTGTGGGGCATCATCATTGTCCACCACAAAAGCTATAAACTGGAACTTGAAGCCCTAAACTTCGACTTTTGGGTGGTTTCCGTGGTTTCCTCATCATTTTTCTACCATTCAAAACACAGCCATCAACTGGCACTTCAACGCCATCAGGCAGAAGGGCCACGCCTGGTGGTTGGTGAAGAACAGCCTGGGCGCAATCTGCTGGATGACCTGACTCATCTTGCAACCTCGGAGGACCACCTCACTGGAGGAACAATCATTGGTTTAGTAACCCTCTGGTCATTTAATTTAATATAAAAATCGTTGATTTACCCAGCTATAAAATGGTGGTTTTCCATAGTTATGTGAAAGTTTACCAGAGGGAAATGTTTAGAAACAACCATTGGTTTAGTAAATGTTGATAAATCATTGAAACCAATGGTTGGTGGTTTCAACCCTCCCCCCGAAAAATATGAAAGTCAGATTGGATCATCATCCCAACTATTGGGGAAAATACAAAATGTCCCAAACCACCAACCAGAAACCAATTGTGATTTAAAAAACAATCTATATAAACCAATGATTGGTTTCTAAATTAATGTTTATCATTTATAAATCATTGAGCAATCATATGGGGCAAAATAGATTTATATAGCATGATTTGGATTACCATGTATTACCATGGTGAACGGTCACAAATGTCACAATGTCTTGAAGTATTGTTTGAAACGTTCTTGGGATGCAATCATTGGTAAGGTAGCTAATAATCATGATGTATACCGGTGAAGCTCTGGAAAATGAACACAGCTATGGCCTATGGCTATGGTCTCAATAAGATTACCCACACACGAATGCTTTTCGACACCTCCTCAGAGGGTCTTGCAGCCGAGGCGGCTTTGTGGGGCACAGGCGGTGGAGTGAACTTCATTCAGTTTCTCCTGACCAGCTTCAACCCAGGGAGGCCCACAGTCATGTCACCCTGTTTTTTTTCATAGTTTGGGGCTTAAATATAGTTATATAATGTTAATATAATGTTATATAATGGAAAACATTCTGAACATATTGACATTAACAAACCCAGTTGATTGGCTAACTGGGTAGGTAATTCAATTTCATTACAGCTCCAAACACATTCTGAGATTGCATTTGGGGGTAGACACTGGGGAAAAAAACAACTTTGACAACTGGAAAAAAAAGGTTCACCCCTACTCTCCACACTGGGAAAAAAACTTAAGACACTGGAAAAAAAACTTAAGAATCTGTACTTTGAACCTTTTTGCAGCTGAAATCTCTTATTCGTACAACATTTGCAGGGGTTGGGCACTTAAACATGAATTTTGCATGATATTTAAAGCATTTTGGCCTTGAATCTTTGAATTTTATTTGCAGTTGAAATCTCTTATTTGTACAATATTTGCAGGGTGTTGGAATCTAATTATGCAATTTGCATGGTATTTAAATCGTTTTGGCCTTGAATCCCTTGTTTGCACCTTGCTTGCAGCATCTTGGAGCCAGCATCTGTACTACACAGGGTATTATCTTCAGTATTTCGTGGTATTTGCAAAATATTGTCTAGAGTTAGTTTTAGGATCTATTTCAGATTGGTTAGGGTGTATTTAGGGATTACTTCTGGTTGATTTTAGGTTTTCTGTACGGTTAGTTTGGGCGTGTTTTTTTAATTGTTTTACGGTTTAGATTTGGTTGCTTTAGGCTTCCTTTAGGGTTTCCTTTAAGGTTTACTTTGGCTTGTGCTATAGTGTTGATTTGGGGTTGGCTTGGTGTTTGTTTGGTGTCGATTTAAAGTTGTTGTAGTGTGAATTTAGTGCTGGTTTAGTGCTTCTTTCGGGTTACCGGGTTGTTTTAGGATCTATTGAATGTTGGTTTGGACTTTGTTTAGAGGTACTTTTGAAGTCCATTTCGGTTTTTGTTGTGTAGTGCATGGGTTTGTTTGGTGTTGGTTTAGGGCTTGATTTTATGGCTTATTTTTATTTGGGCTTTGCTGATGGTTTATTTGGATTGCATTATCTAAGATTTAATTTGCGTATATTTATGGTTGTTTTGGTGCTTCTTTGTTGTGTTTGCGGTTGTGTTATATTGTGCCGAATTATGGCCGCTTTGGTGCTTGTTTGATTGTGTTTTAAGGTTTATTCAGTTTTGGTTCAGGTTTTTAGGTGTCATTTTAGGGCTTAGTAGGAGTTGTTTGGATGTTTTTTTGGTGCTTCTTTTAGTCCGTTTTAGGGATGTTTAGGATGGTTGGTTTAGGTTTTATTGAGGGTTGGTTTGTGGCCTATTCAAGGTTGCTTTCGGGCTCAGAAAGGGTTAGTTCCGGAGATCAAAGAATGAGAAGGGTAAAGGACCAGGATGAGGAGGGTAAGGGACCAGGGGATCAAGAGGACCCAGGGACCAGGGGACCAGAGGACCGAGGGACCAAAGGACCAAGGGACCAGGGGACCAGAGGACCAGGCGACCAGAGGACCAAGGGACCAGAGGACCGAGCGACCAAAGGATCAGGGGAACCTTAAATTATTTTTCCAGTAAATTTATGTGCTTTTTCCAGGAAACTTAGTTGTTTTTCTGCATTTAGTTTGTTTTTAGGGTCGAAGCACTTTTCTCCGATCGTGTTTGGAGCACTAGGGTTAATAAGTTAATAAATTCAGTTGACTGATTGGCGGGGTTTTCCCTCACAAAGTGATGATACTCAGTTTACAAGGGGAATCCAGTGATCAGTGTCCCAAGTTTGGTGAAAATCAAGTTGGTGATAACACCTGGTAAACAAACATGAAAACTGCGATGGACAGTTCCATCATCACACGGCACCCAAGCAAGACTCACCAGGATATCTTTTTTTTTTCGATCAACCATGCGCAAACATGAGCCACATATATATTTAACATTATTTAACCGAATTCAACCTATATATGTGTACAGAAACCTATTTGCTCTGGCCGACCCCTTGGTGTCCTCAAGCTGGCCATGAAGTATCACAGAAGCATTCCAACCTCGGTATTGGCCCCTGCGGCCAAGCGTGGTATGTTGAAGCCACTTGTCAGTTTGCAGACCTGTCAAGATGGATGCTAAGATCTAGAGGTCGTGATTTGATACATGCCGGTGCCCAGCTTGAACCCATGCCTTCATTGATCTGGGTTACACAATCCAAAACTAAAAGCAAACATGGGTGATTCTGTGGGCTGTACCCTTGGTTGCCTCCAGTTTCGCCCGTTGCAGTGATATCTATAATTATGATGGGAAATGATAGGATGATCAACTATATCGAACAATCAATTATGGGGTGAGGTCGGGGACTCGCCCCAAAACTGTTTGAACGATGTTGAAACCCAACAATTTTAGGAGTCATTCTTGTCAAGAAAAGAATTCAATACTGATCTTCATTCCAAACCCAAAGCATGCAATAGCCATCGATGTTGATTAAAATCACAGTGAAATCCCAATAGATCCATCATTTTCCTCATTTTCTTTGGTGGTTGTTACCTCCCTGTACATATGACCAGGGCCCGCCGGGCAACGCAGCCGAACTTCCCAAACGCGGCCATTGGAGGACCAGCATGCCATTAGCATCCTAAGCTTGGCAAACGGCGATCATCTACTTACTGTCTGTATGTATATAATGACTTATAAATGTAAATAAATATTGGCAATATGCATCTATGTAAACAAAAAACATAATATAATAAATATATATATATATATATATTATTATATGTATGTGTGTCATTCAACCATCCTGAAACATATATGTTTTACACAAATCGGGAAGCTGCCAAGATACTGCCATTCTGAGGATTATCACACAAGCCCCGGAGGCCGCTTCCAACAAAGCATCTGATGTGCCCAGTCCATGTACTTCCTCAATTGAATCACGTAGGGATCGTGCTCCTTGGGAGACATGGCATGGCCAATTGATGCAACCATGATGTATGATGCACACATATATATATATATACCTGCGAAACCCGAGTGCAGGAAAAAAAACGCGATGGACCATCTTGGTTTGAAAAAACGCGATGGAAAACAAAAATTGCGATAAAACCAAAAAATGCGATAAATGATTTTGCCAAATTGCGGCACCCACAGCCTCGTTCTCTTTTAAGTCTGGGCGCCATGGATTCGGAGAATTGGTTCTGTGGAAATAAAAGATAGAGAGGCGGGATCTT
>Ga0126342_10000169_pt1 | contig 52773 bp, 52 predicted proteins | sample Cyp1metagenome_FD_92528 | JGI IMG/M metagenome (GOLD analysis project Ga0126342, IMG submission 92528) | Coral microbial communities from Lord Howe Island, Old Settlement Bay, Australia - Cyphastrea 1 metagenome | ecosystem: Host-associated > Invertebrates > Cnidaria > Coral ...
ACAGATGTTTGTATGTTCATAGTAACTACATAGTAACTACATAGTAACTACATAGTAACTACATAGTAACTACATAGTAACTACATAGTAACTACATAGTAACTACATAGTAACTACATAGTAGAACCAGATTTGAAACAGGCTTTCAGGTTTCCAAGAGCCAAGTTCATAGTAGAACTTGTAGAACCTACCAGATTTGCAACAGCTTTCCAGGTTTTCAGGTTGCCAAGACATGCATTGATCCTTCGCAACATTTCGCACCTCAACGTCCGCCAGGTATCTTCCCTGCAGGTTGCCTGCTGACCGAGGGCTGCCGGGGCGAGGGAGGCATCCTTCGCAACAGCGAGGGCGATCCCTTCATGGCGCGCTACGCACCCACCGCCAAGGAGCTGTGGATGGATCATTTGGGATGGATTAATGGGATGATCATCAGTGATGTGTATGTATTTATATATATATATATTATAATGATAATGATAACTAATAATAATGATAATAATAGTCATGATAATGATTATAATAGTAATATATGTAATAATAATTATTGTAATATATATATATATATATACATGATATCTTATTATATATATATATTATCAGTATATTGAATATCCAAACAGAATATCCCATTTGTTTTTTTTGCTGATTTGCTGGGTCAACTCCGACTGGCAGGAAACTAGGAAAGTGAATGGTCACTGTTCTTCGATCATTTCACTAAGGTGGTTATATATGGTTATATTGGTTCTTGTTCTCTTTGAATTTTTGTGGGATAAGTGGCTGCATTTTTTCATATGTCAATCCAATCTGTTCATGACTTCCCCCGTTTTCATGGTCAAATTCCCAATTTCTTCATGGTCAACTCATCAAATCAAACATTTTTCATGATCAAAATCAACATGTTTCATGATCAAATCCATATTTTTCATGATCAAATCCATTTTTTCCATGGTAAATCCCCGTCTTTTTTCGAAAACGTCTCGGGATGTTCGTCACAGGACTTGGCCTCCCGAGACGTCGTGAGTCGCGCCATGACTCTGGAGATCCGCGAGGGACGTGGTGTGGGACCGAACAAGGACGGCGGAAACGCTCGGCTCAGCGTTTGCTCCGTGAAAATCGCTACAGTTGGGCGGGTCCTGCCATGGAGAAATTGGGACAAATGGTGGGTAAATCATGGTAAACATACAAAAAACTATAGAAAACCACCATTTTTTATGGGTAAATCAACTATTTCTATGGCCATTTTCAATGGCTATGTTAGTTTACCAGAGGGTAAATCATGGTAAATCATCCATTTTTGCAGGATTTATCCATAAGAAAGTGGAGAGTTAACCATGAAAAAAGGGGAACTGACCATCTGAAAAAAAGGGTAAAAGCAACCAAAGATCAATGATTTTGACCTCAATACATGGGGATTGTGTGAAAATGTCAATGAATGTTAATGAAAACCCAAAAATCTCATGGTTGATCATGATTTTCCCCATTGAAACTGGCGTCGATAATGTAATGGACACATGTTGAAAGGCTCCCGTTTTTTTCCGGCTCATTTCAATGCATCCGCCACAGGTGAAGCCCCGAAATTCGAAACAGTATCGCTTGCAATACTACTGGTTAAAGCAGCTGAATGTTACCTTGATCTTGAAACTACTGGTTCTAACAAGATTCATCAATGCATACCAGTATATGTATTACAAACTGTATATATATATATAATACATATAATACATATAATACATATAATATCCCTGTTTATATAATCATAATCAATACAAATTAACACATATCAGCTACATCCATTCACATAAATTGGTGCCCCAAAAAACGAACAGGTGCCCACCATGATATGATATTACATACTGTACCAATTATATGTGCATTCCAATTAACATTACATTATATAATAAGCCTGTGATGCCATCAAATTATTATATACTAGTATATAACACATTCCACTATTTTTTTGACATAGCAATTATACATTATACACCATATTATATAGTAGCTGGAATTATACACCTACCACTATATACGCAATATTGCTATATTACTATATTATTATTGGTATAAATAATATTAAGTAACAAGATAATACAGTTATAATGGCATTGATAACACTACATCATTGCATAATATACCCATTAACCTTAATACCCTTTATTTAAAATACCATTATATACTTATTGTCATATCATCATCATATCATTATCATGTCATTATCATATCATTATCATATCATTATCAGATCATTTTCATATCAATATTATTATCATATCATTATCATACCATTATCATATCAATATCATTATCATATCATTATCATATCAATATCATATCAATATCATTATCATATCATTATCATATCAATATCATATCATTATCATATCATTATCATATCATTATCATATCATTATCATAACATTTTCGATATTGGGTAATATGTATAATACACCATTAGGTATATAATATAATACCATTTTTATGATTATAGTTGGTAATATTACCTCCGGTAAATTCACATAGACTTTGAACATAGCCCGGTTTGAATGAAAATGGATCTTCCAACCCCTATCTGCCAGGGTCTATGTTAATTTGCCAGAGGGCATAATACCATTCTTATGATAACAATTTGTAATATAATTATTATATGATCATTACCATTATCAGTCACCGATCCATTATATATTTACCATTATCTTCAATATTATATGGTGGATATACAGGATGGTGCCCCACCAGTTTGTAAGTTGGTTTATGAACCCCATTGACTAGTTCGTTATATCTAGCAATATCTTCCATAAACCATAGAATTCAGCCACTTGTTTCAGGCAACTGAACGCTATCGACTGGGGGCCCCATCCTGTACTATTCTTTGAACAGTGTACCAGAGGGTATATGATATTATCATTACCGTTATCAATCACCATTCCATTCTATATTGCTATGATCATTAGCCATTAATATGTTATGGTGGATATACTATTCTTTGAATCGGAAAATAGGTAAATAAACTATAAATAACATCCAGAAGAAAGGTTTTTCTTTACCCATTCTTTACCATGTATAGTTGATTTACCTATCATTTGAATCATCCATTCCTTGCCAGGACCACATCTACCTGCACTTGGATCACCTTCCTCCTGAGACGCTGGCGGAGCGTCTGCCTGGCATCTCCGAAACGGCCAAGATCTTCGCGGGCGTCGATGTCACCAAGGATGTTCCCGTCCCGGGTGAAAATGGGTAAAACATCGGGATCCAACAGATTGGACTTGACTATGGAAAAAGATGGTTTAACCATCAAAAATCCTGTTTTTACCAGGAAAAAATATGGTTTAACTGTTGAACAATTGTGGTTTGGCAGAAAGATGAGGATTTGACTATGAAAAATGATGAACAAATAGCGCAAATAGGGGGTTAATCATGCAAAAGGGGTAAATGAGCAATCTGAATTTGGCGAATCAATCATGGGCATCTGCAGTGTTGGGAGAAAACCTGAACAAAACAGTTGTGTGGACCCCAGAAAAACGACGGGCTACTGTATGCAACAAAGAACAATGGTGTGTGTGTGTGTGTTCGCGCGTGTTTGTATCACATCCCTATAGCATAGGTTATCTGGTTGGTGGTTTGGAACATTTTTTATTTTTCCATATACTGGGAATAATCATCCCAACTGACTAATATTTTTCAGAGGGGTTGAAACCACCAACCAGGTTATAATTGACAACCAATCCTTGTCTGACAAAACGATAGTTTCACTAGTGCCATTTGTTCAGTGCAGCGCCAGGAACCGGCTCCAGTGCTGCCAACGGTGCATTACAACATGGGTGGCATCCCAACCAATTGGAAGACACAGGTTCCGAAGTGGGGTCGTTGTTTCGGTTGTGACTCAAGATTCTTTAAGGTGGCTGTAAGGATGTTGAATGATGTTGAATGATGTTAAATTGAAGTTAAATTGGGTATTTCATCTATGAAAATTCTATCAATGATGAGTTTTTCTGTGGGAAAATTACCAAAGGGTATTGCCTTTTTAGCTTGGAATCGCCAGAAAGACGCGCACTGCAGGTGGTCAGGGACGCAGAGGACACCATTGTCCCTGGACTGCTTGCGGCTGGAGAGGCCAGAATGGGATATGGAACAGAACCACCATGGGCAGTTCATGAATAGGTGTTATATGCTGTTATGCGTTTGATTTTAAACTTGGATATGTAATATGGAACAATAGATATCATAACCTTCTGTGAAAGTTGGTGATATTCGGTGAAAATTGGTCATATTTTCATATCCCCATAGCTGGATATATGGTGAACTATCATGAGGATATGGCCAGGATCCGTTGGATTTACCCCACATTTTTCCGGTGAAGGGTAAATATACCAACTTTGATGCTGAAAAATCAACATTTCTTGTTGGGTAAATATACCAATTGTCAATGATTCAAACTCCCAACGTTTTCGTGAGTTTTTTGTAACTTTTCCACACGTTCCATGGCGAACTTCCTGTTTTTTTAATCATTCTTCAGCGTTGATTCCCAGATGTGGATCATTTCTGGTGCCAGGGTTCCCCATTTCTGATGGTTAACTCACTGGCATGGTCAATGTGTCCAATCTGTTTGGTAAACCCATCCCCCCCAAAAAAACCTAATGGCACTAATGGTGAATGGTTATGGCACTATGAGAAATCCCTTTTTTGTAACCATAAAAACAGCCGAAAAAACGGGAGATTTGGGGAGATTCCCGTATAATTAGGCCATAGAATGGCCCCTTCGGTTCCATGGGTTCCATGGGTTCCATCCATTTCAACCTCCATATCCCATGAGATCTGAAATTACTCACTATTCATGGATATTCACCATGAAAAATCCCATGAAAAATCCCCATGAAATTTCTCCAGGCCGGTTGCGCCTCCGTGCACGGCGCCAACCGTCTGGGCGCCAACTCCCTGCTGGATCTGGTCGTCTTCGGACGCCAGGCGGCGGACACCACGGCGGAACTGGTGAAGCCGAACAGACGCCTGGATGCCGGGGATGGGGACACCATGGTTTCTCCAATGGTTTTTTCCCTCGGAAAATGGATGAAAACTGAGCCCCATTTCAGGAAACCTCTGACAAACTGGGGAAAAACCTGAAAAAACAGGAAAAAACCCTGGGACATCACCGTATTGCTATGGGGAAGAACTGGGAGTTCATGTGAAAACTTGGGATTTTGTGATGCAAAATGATGAAACCATGGAGTTTTTGCAATCAGACATGAAACAGGGGCGACAATGGTGGAGTTCACCATGTGGAATGATGAACATACATGAAACGATGGGAAGTTAAGAAAACAACTTGGACTTAACCATGAAAACAGTGGGAATGAGAGATTCATGAATTTAACCATGGGTCATGGGTGATTTAAACATGAAACCTCGGGGATTTCAGCAAGATGAGGATTTGATGATCAAAAATGGTAGAGATAAGGCTGGGGGGTGTAGAGAATGGCTAGGGAGATGATCTTGTTGTCTTTGAATATTGGTGATCATCCAATATTCCCGTTTTTTTCAGGAATAATTTTGGTGTTTTTCGAGGGATTCAACGACGGGAACATATGGGATTTTTTAGGATTTAAGCATGGGAAACTGAAGATTTTTAGGTGTGGGGGGATGCACATGGCGCCAGCTCAGGCCCTCCAATCAACCTTCCAAAGAATGCGCCTCGGCGACATCGGTTCGTCTCCAACGGTGCAGTGTGAACCCCTGTTGATTAGTTCGGGGATTATACAAATCCCTTCTTCCTATTACTAAAACTCCCCCAAATAAAAAAAAATGGATTGGTGTGGCACTTCCGTTTTTTTTTGGTTGGGCACAATTGGATTCTTAATTGTGGTAGTTGAGAATTAATAGGAGAACAGGATGGTGAAACAATGGGTTCAACCCCCTATGAATAAAAATAGATTGCCACCTGGAGGTTTTTTATTAGGGTCCCATCTCACAAGTTTTATTTTTATTTTGAATATTAAGGTTTTCATTGGAATATTAAGGGAAATCTTCGAAAACGAGTTTTTGGCAATATTTTATATACGTAGATTTTAATAATGGATTTAATCAAATTTGAAATCGAGTTGTTTTTTACTTTTATCATTGAGGCTTTTATTGGAATATTAGGGGAAAGCTTGAAATCCAGTTTTTGGCAATATTTTATATAGTTTTTAATAAGGGAGGGATTTAGTCACATTTGAAATAACGTTTTTTATTTTTATTGTTAGGGTTTTCATCGGAATATTAGGGGCACCCTAATACAAAATACCACCTAATAATAAAAATAGATCACCGGTTTACGTTTTTTGGGGGAGTTTAGTAATATATATATAATTATATATATACACATTGGAATGATAATATAACTTAACACACATATCAATCCAAGAACAGGGAATCCCATTCTTCACCAAGCAGTACAATGGAATGATGGTCCCCCAGGCGGGTGAGGCTTCGATTGCCCGCATGGACAAGATCCGAAATTCCAAGGAGCTTAGCGCCAGGGGATTCCGGGGTTCACCATGGATTTCATGTGTTTTTTTCTTGGTAAAGCTTGGGGAAAGCTGAACAGGCTTGCTCCAACCTGTTGATCCTGTTGATCCTGTTGTACCGCAAGGGGTCGAACTTGGATATATAAGCCCATTTTCCCCGTGTATCTGGGAATCTGGGCTGGGAGGAACTCTGCTAAACATCAGGTTGCACATTGAGGTTAACATATCATCTACAGCCCGAAAGCTGTATTCACCTATGTTCACCTATTCTCTTGATGCCTGGGATGTGTGCTCACAAGGGCACCAGACTGATCATTGCTCTCGCCACGGGCTCTTGGCCAATGATGGCAAGATGATGGCAAGATGGTGGTGGTGGTGGTGGTGGCTGTCTAGCAATCCCATCTCCCTGGTATTCTAGTGACCCAGGGTTTAAAGGGACGGCATGGGATAGCAGCTATTATTGGGAAGGGATTGGCTGAGAGATGAGATATGATAAGATATGATTGATGCAGGGATTGGTGCATATTGATGCCGGATGCCGGTTTATCCAGCTATAGGCCTTCCCCAAGTAGGTCTGACCTGCCAGGGAGCCATTCCAACTGCTGACCTCAGACGTGAGTTGCAGGCTGGGTGAAAGGTGATCCCCCCTCGATGGACACGCATTGGGTCACCATGGGTCACCTGTAAAGGATTGGCATCTGAAGGAATGTGACTGGTGACTGGGTCAATCTTTGCTGGTTGATGGTCAATTTTTGCTGATTTTAAAGTACCACAAACCGACAAAAAAAACCCACTGACAAGTGAACTTGCTGGGTATCTTCAAAGGTGGGGCTGGACAGTTCTCATTTTCTCCATGTGATTTTGAACATCTGCCAGGAGGTCAATCAATTCACTTCTATGGGTTATGCCACAATATTAGAAAGATTTGGAGCCCATGTGCTGCCACACAGACATCCTCTCAAAATCACTCAGTAGTCGTGCGAATCATTCAGATTGATATTACATATCGTTAAGATTATATTGTTGTCATCATCCCACACAAAAAAGATCTATCTGAATTATCTGAAGTTATCAATGATGATCATTTTTTCATTATAATTATTGTTGTGATTCTGATGATTATTATTGTTCATGTCATATATCATCCTATACTCTTCATCCACCCGTTTGTCATTGGTGGTCACTGCCAGGTGACCATGCAGAAGTACGCGCCAGTGTACCGCATCTTGGTGATCTCGCAGGGCGGCATTGCCAAAATCCCGATCTGATCATTAGTGGCATGACGAAATGTATTCAAACTATTCCTATACATATATATATATATATATATGATATAGATATGGATATTAGATATGTATATTAGATATTGATATAGATATTAGATATGGATATGAAGTATCCAGATAATTTGATTTGTGTTGGTTTTGATAGTTTTTGTCCACTCGTGAAGTGACCATGCATCCAGTTGACCTCTGTTGATAGTTTTAAGCCATGGACGACATAGCTGGACATTTTCTGCTGGGAAGAGCCCCTGGAAGTCTGCCACTGGACTTGGTTTTTTGTCACAAGTTTTTGCTGCTGGAGCAACAGCAAAAATTAGAGAAGTATGGAATCACTGAATCACCATGAAACAACATGAAACAACGTGAATCAAGATGAATGAACAGTTTATTCAACACCTTGGGAAACCAACAGACCAAAGATGACCACTGCAGTTGGGAGGAAAAAAAATGCTGCTGTGGGCATTCGCTGCTCAGGAAATTCTGATGACCTGAGGAAGGGAAAGGATGTCATCGTGGAAGTCATGAAGAAATACAAGGACCAGCTGACGCACAGCGCTCCTCGAGGGTGCTAAATATACTGTAACCTATCCAACAACACTGAGATCATCACATTATCACACGAAATCACCATTCAAAATGACATTACGCATGTTTACATATGTTTACTACTACAACCTAGCCCAGAAAAGTTACTAAAGTGGAAATAGCACCAACCAACATGGGGATGTTCCAGAACCATTCTTTATATTTACCATGAAACTGGTTTCCCAGGGTCGAGTGGATGCCCCGAAATCCACCAATGAGAGTTCACACCAATCACAAGAAGCGCCCCCCAGATATAATCGATATAATTCCATCCTGCATTCATATTAAAGACCCGGAGAAACGATGGTTTAATAGGGGATGAAATCACATATTTGGATATATATATACATATATATATATTGGCAGGTACCATTTAACCACAGGGGGTGTTGAAGATGAACGAGGTGGGATTATCCTTGCCCCAGGACGTGGGAATCAAGGATCGCACCATGGTGTGGTTGGGGATTCCCAGGATCTTCACCGGGGTTAGGTTAGGATGGCCATAACTCATGGTGGTATACCCTCTGGTTATGGTGGTTTCCATAGGAAAACCATAGGAAAACCATAGGAAAATGGAGGTTTACCCTCTGGCAAACTAACATAACTATGGAAAGATCCACCATTTTTCATGGGAAAATCCACTATTTCTATGGCCATTTTCAATAGCAAACTGTTGACATAACCAGAGGGTATCCACAAAATAACCACCAAAATCACTCAATATACATCAATATACCAAAAAAATGGAGCATTTAAGGGTATATGACAACTCCGTTTCAATTGTTGTGGTTGCTGGGACACACTAGTGTGTGTCGAAATGTGAAGACACCGGCTGGAACGTATAAAGACCAGATGCTTTTGGAAGAACGGGTTGATGCAAGTTGACACATTCGTATCATGAAGGCCTTGTGCTCTACAATCTCTATGGTTGGATACTTGCGCCTGTGATCGAGGGTCCAAAATAGAGTTTTACAGTCTATATGATTTGTATCTAAACATGGTATATATATATATATATTATACAGAAATATCATATTACATCATATGTATAATATATATTATTTTTTCATGTGTATGACATCGTTCAGGGTGTTTCACCTTCCGGCCAGGTATCGGCTCAGTATTGCTAGACGTTTTCCAATTGATCCCTCGGCTGAGTCGGTCGCTGCGCCTTCGCCATGGCGACTGCACCTTTGTTAGGCCAGCAGCAGAAGAAGGGCCACTCCAAAGCGTCCATCTTCTATGGTGCGGATGAGTACTTGGAGGAGAAAAACACCAAAAAACACATCATCATCATCATCATCATCAGTATCAGTATCAGTTTGCCAAACTTGTCTTGGAAAAGGTCGCAACATATCGAAATTGTCCATTGCTGCGCAGTTAAGTTTGTGAGTTGGATTTGGCCGTTTGACATATGTTGACACTTGACATTTGTCCGTGAGTCAGAAGTTTCTCAATTAATCTCATTTATCAAAGGAAGTTTAGTTAGAAAACGGCCGAGTTCCGGACCATTGTCATGGTCAGCATTCACACCATCATGTCAACCACATCATCATGATATGTCAGCTTCCTTCCCATCGTCAGGCAGTTGGAAAGTGTAACAACTCGGAAGCGTGTGAACTTACGGGTGAAGACACTCTCGGGCGCGAAACGCTGCGTTTTTTTGGATAATGTGGCTCCTGGGGTCACCGAAGTAGGGTCTCTGTTTCTGCGGGTCCGGGGCTCGATCTGGGAAAGTTGTCGACAAAAGTGCATAGGACTAGTGAGAGCTCGATTTGCACTTGAAAATGTTAAAAACTGAGGTGCGGGGAGCACTTTCGAAAGATCAGGTCGGCAAAATGTGCACGAGACTGTAGCGAGAGCTCGATTTCACATAAAAAACGTAAAAAACTGCAATGCTCGGAGCAGCGCGGAACCGTCCCCATAGTCAGCTCTGCGACTGAGTCATTGGTTCATTGATTCATTGCTTCATCGACTCACTAATTCACTCCTTTTCGCCGATTCATTGATTCATTGGTTCATTCGGTCAGTTGTGCATGGATTCTTTTATGTCATTTCATTGGCATTTTAACCACCATTTACATCCATTTGCTAATTTGTCGATGCACCTCACAGCTTCAACGCGTCATTGCTTGTGCATCTCGAAAACGTTCCTATGGGCCATTGGTTTGTTATAGCTGTTTCAATTTTTTCGAAACTTCCGCCCAGGCATGGGCGGGCCCTGTCTGGTACTTGATCGAAACGTTGCTCATGGTCTAAGAAGATAAGGGGGCTCCCTCGTCCAAACACCGTTGTTCCCTAAAGATCAAGGCAGCTTGCTCACAAGAGCAACAAGGGCACCGTTTTGATTGCGCCCTACTGCTCAATTCATCTCAATTCCAACCATGCAATCATCCACAATCATCCCATTGTGAAGGAGTTGAAGCGCAAATACGCCCGGGACCACGAGATTGCGGCTATGAAGAACTTGCTCCCAGGTGAAGCTGACCCCAATGCTGCGGGAGTGGCGCAAAGTCAGGCGGGGAGTTTTGACCAACTGACCAGCGCTTTCCGTTGGGCCACAGCGGGTGGTGTCGTGTTTGAATTCAATGCCAGGACAAGATGTTGAAGGTGGAAAAGAACAACGAGAACAGGACTGGTGGAAGATATGACCGCAGGATAATGTGGGTAATGTCAAGAGTCAAGATATGTTATCAGACGTGCCGGTGTTTTGTTGGCTTGTTCTTTTGACCATCAGCCAGGCCCATGCGCTTTGCAGGAGCTTGAAGACCAACCGTTTGTTCCCCACCGCGAACAAACCAGATCCCATGCCTCAGAATTTGGCATTCTTGTTCACCAAGATTACGCCGGAGCAAATGATGTATATGTGGAATGTCTTGACCGCAACTCTCCTTGAAAAAAGTTTGCACATCAATATAAAATTGATTTGCAACTGTCTGTGGCATGAACGTGGACTTGAATTGTAAGCACAGTAGCCCGATCATCAGCGACTTCAATCCAACAGTGAAATTCATGACTCTGACTCAGTTGACAGTGGCAATCGAAAGGCCATCTTCGTGACGCAAGTCTTGATGATCATGGCTTATTGCGCTGCATTGGCCATGTTCCCCGCGCATTGGTGGACTTGCACACTTTTCTTCGGCGTGCCCTTTTCCTACATTGCCATCCAGCAGATCTACATCGATCACGATGCAACTTGGTTCGCTAGTGGCAACTAATTTTTCAGATGATGCGTAGCCACCAATCCAACGTTCAGAGATGCAGCGTTCAGTTTCCTGTTCCGTTCAACGTTTTGCAAAGTCATCGCGACAGGTAGCGTCAGCTACCTGCTTTCTCCGCGCGTTAGCATATTTTCCTTTTCAGGGCAGAGGAAAGCACCAGAGTTAACCAGAGTGATATGTTTCGATTATGAAGTATGGTCGTTTGTTTGTGCACATCATACCCATGCCTTTCATGCTCGTCCTCATCTTCTTCAGGGCCAGCCACATCCTCATACGGAATCATCATCCTCTAACCTTGGTCATCAACATCCAATTGCCATCATCACATCCCCATAATCATCATCATCATCATCATCATTATCATCATTATCATCATCATCACATCGTCGTTATCACATCGTTATCGTCATCGTCATCGTCCTCATCGTCGTCGTCGTCATCTTCATCCTCATCATCATCGTCATCGTCATCGCCATCATCGTCATCATCATCGCCGTCATCGTTATCGTCATCATCGTCGTCATAGTCGTCGTCATCATCGTGGTCATTGTCGTCGTCGTCGTCTTCCTCTTCTTCCTCTTCTTCCTCTTCTTCCGCATCCTCATTATTAATTTTATTATCATGATTATCATCACCACCATCATCATCAACATCATTGTCGTCATGGTCGTCATCAAGGTCATGACGTAAACCAACAAAAAAAACGGTTTTTCATATTTTTTAAATATTAATCGCTAGCACGCACCTTTTCTTCGCCCGCCTCTGCGCTCAAGTTGGTGCTAGTGAGATTGACAAGTCTTTCCAGGTGATGCACGGGGCCACCTTCCCGGTCTATGAGTTCCAGAAGTTCTTGACACATCCGTTTGCAGCTGCTGGATAAAACCGAAACCGGGTGAGGGTTGGCGATGGTTTGTTTTTGCGTTCAGGCAGTTGGAGTGATTTGCCATATTTGAGACTTGTTCAACTAGAATCAGGAGGACCGAACATATTCTTTCCTCCAGATTGAACATTGCCGTTTTTACAAGGATGAAATTTTTTGAAGTCTGATCAACACAAATCAACACTCAATAATATGTATATATAAATATTTACATTATACATTATACATTATACATTATACATTGTACATTATACATTATACATTATACATTATACATAATACATTATACATTATACATTATACATTTTATATTATACATAATACATTATACATTATACATTTTACATTACACATTACACATTATACAATATACAATATTAAATATATATATATATATATTGCACCTTTATGGAAACCAATGGGTTTCAGCGTCAACCAAGCAGCCAAGGACTTCTTTTCCTTGCCCTGGGAGGAATTTGTATTGGAGCACAATCGCCACCACGCCAGCACTGCAGCTTGGCCCAATTTCTCGGGGCTTAATGGATGTTGATACATTTTTTGACCAAAAATATACATCCCAGTGATTTAGGTAGGGTTTTCGGGTATCATCCCACTAGGAACACATCCTTTTGACCCATCTCATCTGAGGTGGATCTGTTGATCCAGGGCGAATTTGGTTGGGATCCAGAGGAGTTCCACTACGCACTGCAGCAGTGGGCAGGACCTTTCAGCACCAACTGGTACAAGTGTCTTGGTCACATCTTGGGTTGTGCAAGTGGGGAAACTGCTTTGCTAGGGACTGGAAAATCACATTATATTATATATACATGTATTAATGTGTATATATATATACATGTATATATATATATATGTGTATATATATACATACACATTATATTTATACAATCTATAGTGTTATATAAGACTATATCATATAATAGATGTTGCATATAATATTATGTGATACGATATATATTTATATTTAGATTTTGATTATTTTTATTTATATCTAGCTACACTGGGGACCTGCCCAGGAGTCTCAGTGTCCCCAGTGTTCCCAACTATGCTGACACATGTTACGCGTATCTGTAGATGATTTACCTATAGCAAATGGGGACTTCCCATGAATTTGGGTTTTTAAGTTACATGACATGATCTACAAATAAAGACTTCATATGTTTTTCAGGGGATTCTAACTAGGACGGATTTCTGCTGCAGGTACTTCTTGACCGTACCATGGATTCCTGTGATTCACTTCTTTGGTCTCAACGACACTGGCTCTTTGTTCGCCCTAGAATGGTGGACTCTTGGCGGAATCCGATGGGAAAATTTTGGAGGGAAAGCCAATCAAACGCCATCCCCCCAAAAAGGGGGTTCATCAAATAGGGTGTAACACTATGTGGAGGTTTCCTAAGTCATAAGGGTACCCCAAATTATCCAAGTCATTAAACTATTTTGGTATTGAAAGCCATGGTGACTTGAAGATCCCCATAAGACACCTCCATATTTCGGATGTATATAGACTTAGAATGATCCCAGAATGGTTGGGTCCGTTGGGTGCTTAATCAACAGTTCACATCGATTTACGGCGCTTTGTCGCCAGGATGCACTTCCCTGATGAGGGTGCAGGTGGCAAGTGCCCCTTGGCGGCGAAAGGTGACATTTGTCGCTATTGTTTTGAAATGGCATACCCTCAAAATGGCAGTGGACTTGGGGGTACCCTCAAAATTTTCAGCACCCGACTAAGATAAGCAACCTGCCATGTCATGGTTTATTGACCCATTAGTTTAAAGATGAGTTTTCTCTACATTTTTCCAAGGCAACAAAGAATTCTGGAGCAAATGGGTGCCACGACGCGTGAAGCACAACCTCTTCGTGCTGTCCCTGTGGCTCTGCGTCTGGTTGTTGGGCACCTGGCCTTTGGGAAGGCCCTTGAGCGAAGGCTGGAGGTTCATGTCCGAAGCTCAGGGAGCTGGGGCCCACGACATCATGGACTATACAAGTGGTGCTTGATGGATTTCTTTGTTTCCAGAATTCATGTTGGATATGTTGGAATGTCACACCTTTGGGCAGGAGATGGTTAAGTTCCTTGAGAGAAAAGCGCATCTGCATTGCATCTTTTTCTTACCAGTGATACTTCCAAGCTTGGGGCAGTTTTCCCCACAGTTCCCCAAGGTTCACCGTGTCCTTCTTTGCTCGTGTTGGCTTCAGCTTGGCTTGGATGTTCATTACCAACTTCACCCACTCTTTGCCTTGGAACGAGTTCTTGGCACAGGAAGTGAGGGGTCATGCAACACGCAAGAGACTCGAACCACCAAAACTGGGAAATGGGGATTGAAGCCCAAAAAGTCACCTAAGGATAATGCTTCTAGTCCTGGTTGAAAACCATGCAAAAAACAGAAAAGCATCAGTGATTCAGCAACTATAGAAACTCACCAAAAATCATGTGGAGTCAAAATCCATGTAACTCAACAGGGCAGTGATAACAATTGAAAATCATCCATCATTATCATCATTTAACAATTGAAAATCGCCGGTTAAACATCAAAAATCCACGAGGGTTGCTCCTTGGAGGACCCTGGGCGCACCTGGCCCATCCTCCACAATGTTATGGCCTTGGTCTTGGGTGGCAAGCACCGTTGGAACGAGATGCTGTACCTGGGGCGTTTGGCAACATCTTTGATGCAGGAATAGAACGTGTTTTTTTGCTGGGATACTAATGGCGCTAATGGGATGAGAATGATCATATGGAGGTTTCCATAAATGGGGGTACCCCAAATAGATGGTTTGTAATGGAAACCCTATTAAAATGGATGATTTGGGGGTACCCCCATTTCAGTAAACCTCCATATCCCATTATACCATCAATGATCTATTGAGTTTTTTGGTGATAATTTTAATATAATGGGATGATGATGTGGTAATAATATATAGTGGTAAAATCCATATGTAGCCAACAAGACATTGTTTGGTGGGTTCTTCTATCAGTGGGGACCCCTGTTCAACTCCAAACATGGTTTTGGGATGGAGCTATACCGAAACGGAGGTACGTTAGTACCATATCAGGCCATAGGCCTTACATAGGCCTGAAAAAAATGGTAGGTACCTCCAATCTGGGTTCCTGGGTTATGGCCATTGATTACTGGGTACCAACAAACTCTGAACCGGCGACCCCCCTTTGCGACGGCCGGGACCCCTGGCGGCCCTGGCGAGGTTCCATGATGTTCACCACGCCTTCCCCAACGCCGTGGGCACCCTGAGCCAACGCGGCCGTTTCCACGGCTGGGAAAAGGTCCATGACGCGGCCGCGGAGGTCTTGCACCGCGGCTTGTGGAAGCCCAATGGCGATGAGGAGAAGTGGGGCCTTTTTTGGGATGCCTTGAGATGTTCACCACCTTGGATCTAGTTTCTATATGTTTCTATGATGGAGTCAACAAGCCAACTATATTTAATTCTATTTATCATATTTACAGATTATTTACATATGTGAAATTAGAAGGGATATCGATAGCGGTATTTTGCGGTCTACCCAGTAGGGATGATTAAAGCAGGAGACCCAGATGCAGAAGACGCAGAAGAAGCGTTCTCTGATGATGAAGCAGGGCAAGTGAGACCATTGAAGCCGCAGCTGGCTGGGGCCTGGAATTTCAAAGCCTCATTGAAATCACCATTAAATCACCATCATATTGACTCAGGGGATTTGATTTTGGAAAACATGCGATGAGTCTAGGTTCTAAACCCATGGAATCCCCTTCTGTTCACACCAAAATCGCTGGGATGTACAGGCGAAAAAATCTCCCCCAAATATGGAGAAACAATGAGAAACATAGGTTTTGAATGGAAAAATGACGCATCTCCATATTGATACGATCATTTAAAACACCGGTTGATGAACCAGATGGGTCAGTAGCTTGAATAGCTCATGGGATGAAAATCCGACCTTGACATGGTGACATTTTTTGGAGATGATGTTTGAGGCATCCAAGGCCTCGACCGATGGTCAATCGCTTCAACTGGCGAGCTGCGTTTCCGTTTCAGTCGCCGTTGGCCTCGTCGGCCGAGTTGTACAGTAAGAACACGCACATGGCAGGTGCGGCATGGAACAGACTCAGCCGGTTCCACAAAAAGAAGCCGATTCGCAGTTTGATGAGGAAATAAATGGGATATATAAGTTATATAACCATTTATAATGATAGATGGTTATAATAATCACAAACATTTGATGTTTTGGTCACTTTTTTGTGCGGTGTCCCGCAACGGGCACATATTTTTTGCCCAGTTCGCTCAGTTCCAAATCCCGAGGAATACGGATCTCATTGAGACTTTGGAGCTCGAAAACCTCATCAACCAGGTGGGGGAAAAGCCAATTGGGATGTTCCATTGCCATAGACCCAATGGACCCATGGGGATGACCGGGATCAGAATGACATGGACCCCACTATTTGGCTGCCATGGTTCAACCAGGAAACTCCTCGCTGCTGAGGCCGCTCAGGAGATGTACGCCGCGGAAGCGCGCAAGGAGTCCCGCGGCGCCCATGCGCACGAGAACTTCCCGGAACGTGGCTGGGCAGCTGGGGATGGGGGAGAAATGATGAGTTTGTGTGAGTTATGATTAGATATATACATATATATATATACTGTTGTATTGTTGTAGTTTTTTTTTACATGATACATTAAGTAATATTTTAAATGATACATTATATGTTTTTTTTGATTTATTATATAGTAAATATTTATATATATATATATATAAGCAGATGATATCATATTGTTTAAATATATATTGTAGTTTAATATATATTATATATATGTATATATGTATATATATATTGTGATCACATTGTTATAAACGATATATTGTTATGATTATCTAATGAGTTTTCCTGCACTGATGGTCTTTCTGTTCAGAACCCCTATTGGCTGATTGGTTCATCAATAAAAATATGGTTTTATCCTTCAAAATATGGGGATAAGAGTGGATATAACTGCTGAATGCTGCTTGATCAACGGCTCTATGGGGTTGTACCATCCAATATATTGGGGATTTGAACCGGGAAATCCGTTCTCAACCAGCAAGTTTAAAGGAACAACAAAGGGTTTGAACACTGCTCAGACAATATTGATGGGATTTTAATTGGGATATATTTGATTATATTTATGGGAGTATAAAGCCAACAATAACGGGGATATTTGTTGGGATAACCATAGGTGAATTTTGGGATATAACCGGAAATAATGAACATATTGATGTGGATATTTATCGGGATATCTTAATGGAACATTAATGAGATATATAATGGTTTTGCATGGTCTAGATTCTTGGAAGTGGCAAAGGTTCAAAGCCGTGGGTTACGATTTAAATGTACACACCTACCTGAAATCATATACTGGACATTCGAAATGTTCCCAGGCGACGATGAGAATTGGATGAAGCACACCCTTTCTTGGCTGGATAAGCCTTATGTCGAGGATGCCAAGGCGGGAAAGGGAATTCTTCTCAAGGTCTGGAAGTTTCAAAGGATTAGATAAAAAAACCATTGAATGTTCCCATTCCCAAGTTGTTCCGTCAAAACAAGGCCCAGTGTGCGCTATGGCAGATTGATATAGGAGTAGCAGCCCCAACCGCGTGGCAGGTGGTGTTGAAGTACCGCAGAGTCATCGATCAGCCACTGGACAAGGACGTGGCGATATTTCGTCCTTGCCCCAAGATCAAATTCCTTTTTATCACAATGGTCACAACATGGTTGGTAAATGGGTGATGTGGTTAACCCGTCAAAATTAAAGCACCCAAAAAATCACAAATGGGTTGTATAAAGCATCCCCAAATGGTATGTTTATTATTGGGTTTACTGTACCACATTACAATATTTAAAGAACGTTTCGAGCTAGTCAGAGATTGTATAACCAATTCTTAACAACCGTTCGCCCACTCCAGGATCCATTCATGAATCTAACATGTTTCATTACTCCTAAACAATCCTCTACCGCATTTAGAGCAAGTGTTTATTGTACCATTAATCAAACATGGCAGTGGAACATCTCCTCTTTATAGATGATTTTCCTACTATTTAAAAGCCATATATTAGAAAGGATTTCCCATGGCCATCTTTAATTTGAGAGGGTACACAATGCCATTTCCACACAGGAGATGCATCACGTGCCGCCTGCGAAGCGTGTCTACTGAGCGGTGCGCGCGCTGTCGCGTTGCGATCGCCGTCAGATGTTTTGACGGCGCTGAGCTTTGAGGTGTTGAGAGTCGCAGCTGAAGTGTTGAGGGATCAACATGGATCACCATGGATCACCATGGATCAACGGTAATACGCTTTCCAGAAATGGGGGGATCTCCAAAAATCATTGGTTGATTTCATGGAAAATCCCAAATAACATATTAAAAATGGATGAAAACTAGGGTACCCCCCCATTTTAGGAAATCTCCATATGAAGCTCCACTCTCCTCAGTTGTTCAACATTGTTCAACTGAAGGGTCAAGTGATGACTGATTTAGATCTATAAATTGACCTTTTCGGAGAAGCAGAATGGCTTTCCAATTGAACTGCACGGAATCAAGAACTGAGTTCAGTTCATTGGGCACATAATGATCCCAACTATTTTTGGCATGAAATTTGATGCAAAATGGCCATGTGGAATAAATGGCACACCAGTTCGGCTTGCTTGCGAATTATATAGTACCAAAACTGACCGGCCTTAAATTTCTCATCGGTATTTGACGATCCCCAAACTGCCACTTGGCGAATTGGATCCATTGAATTCATTGATCATTGAATGTGATGTTTGTTGATGAAGTCATGGTTTAATTTTGATACTGCCTTTGCACATAAACCATGTTAAAGCATGTTGAAGCATGTTAAAACATGTTAAACCGCCAGTTCAGCAAGTCATGGTACATCCCCAACCAGCTGGCGTAGGCCCAGCGTTGACTCTCGACAGCACCGTTCCTTACCCAAAACCACGGGATGCCTGCGATGTAGCGTGCTCCTTTTTGATGCGTCCGCCGCGCATGATCAAACAGGATCTACTGCTGATCAAACATGGCAAAAGAAAATTCTAGTAGATGATGATCCATGATGATATTGAAAGGACGACTAGAAAGGCAGAGTTCTTCAATGCCAAGTTTCATAACACAGCTGCTGTCCTGGACGTACAGCCTCCAACAAATGCGAAGCTAGGACCAAGTTTGTAGAGGTTTCGATCTTGATTCACACTTTGTCAACGTCCTTTGGCTCAAAAGAGTAGGAGAAATCACTTTATCGTCATACTAGAGATCCTTGATTATTCAAAGTCAGGTGTTCTCTCACATGGTCGGTGTTGAGTTTCAGAATTCACCATAGACTCTGTGTCACCAAAGGTTCAAAGAACGCTTGCATCTTTGTGAATGGCTATGACTGAAAATGATTAGTCGAACAAAATAGGATGCTTCAATACCAAAAAGCATAATCAGATTCTATACATTTTTCATATCCAATAGTCAGATAATCATCACAATCATTTATGATTCTGTTGTCCTATATTTGTATACGATGCCCAACATTGTTTACCCACCTGCGCCTCATGGCCAATCATCCCTGAGTCGCTTAAAGTGACTGATGGAAGGCCCAGGTGATGCTACGTTGAAGGCAGACTGGTTGCAGGTGCAAGCGCCTAGAGCAACGAAATGGGCGGATCCTCATTAGCATTGTCGTGGTGGTGGTTGTTGTTGTTGCTGCTGCTGTGGTGTTTGTTGTTGGATTATTACATTGTATTACACGGTGGATATATATATACTGTATATATTACCCAACATTCGGGATAATGTGTCTGAAATGCGGGATGATAACCAGCAACATGAAGATATTAACACCACGCACCATGGTGTATCAAAAATTTCCTCAGAAAACTCAGCCAGTTTTGACACCGAACTGAGATGTCTATGGCTGTTTTAAAGCCTGACAGGTCTTCGAAGAAGGCACCTGGAAGCAGAGGCGCTGGTGATATTTTGCCCTCATCTTGCATGAAAGGATGGTGGGATTACCATCTGGCAAACTAACATAGCTATTGAAAATGGCCATTTATAGTGAGTTTTCCCATTAAAAATGGTGATTTTCCATAGTTATGTTAGTTTACCAGAGGGTAAAAAAGTCAATGCAACCAAATTCGTGACCTGTGTGTTATTGTGTTACCTCATTGGTTTAAATCCATGGCTGGTAGGTGGTGTGTGCTACAAGCTGGCGTCAGGGACCCGAGATCAGAGGTTTGATTGGCTTTTTCGCTACTGCTGGATGTGCAAGAGCTAAGCATTGGGATAATACATGTCAATGCATGTCAATTCACAATTCATGGGATTAATGGACAGCTACATATAATTCAGGATTCATTGGAGTTGTCTTTGATGTTTTGCTGGATGTGATCCAGTCTCCGGTGGCCCTCATGAGCATCTTCAGCGACAGCTCATGCTCCTCAAAGACAGGCCCATCCTACTCTGGCCTGGGAGTCAAGGGGCCCGGAATGATGTTCTCGTCATCACTAATTGATAGTTGTACATTATAAACCCCAAACATCCAGCAATCCTTGGTGCGGCTTGGTCAATGAAGCCCATCTCCATGTTGGCTGGCGCCGAATTAGACCAAAGTACTTTGTAAATTTGTAACAACAGATGAATAAACACAAGTGTGCCTGAAGATGTTGGGAGTTTTCATGTTTTTTTCAACATGATGCACCTCAAGCCACTCATTTGGCTTGTCAAAGCATGTTGAGCAGGAACGCTTTTTTTGAGCGATGTTCGCCAGGTCTGATCGAGCTGACTGCGTCTTCGAAGGCGGCTGGGGTATTTGGGATGGATCATGACCGGTTTAGCGATGCAGCCAGGGATCGGTGACCTGGTTAATCCTGGTTACCTAAAGGTTACCTAAAGGGCTTCACGCCATAGGCGATGGACAACATGGAGCTGGGAGACCAAGACCACTCCTGATTTTTGTTGCGTCTCTGGGATGTTTGGAGCTTCAACCATTCAAGATTTATCACCAAAGATCACCAATGATCATTGAGGAGTTAGGCCCCATAAGGTCCCTATGAATCCATATGAATCAACCTTGTGATTGACATTTCCATACATTTCCCCAAGGCGTGTGAGTTCTTCAGCTGCCTCACAGAGATGATAGTTTCCCCAAAAGATGGATGGCTACAGATGTCTAAAAACGACCCAGCAGCCATTTGACTGTCGCGGATGGAAAATGATGGAAAGTTGTTTTCCGCTATGTGGCCGTGTAGAGTGTAGACCCCCAGCCCAAAGATCACTTCAGTATTGAGGTCTCACACGGAGTTTGGCTTCACCATCGAGGCTCACTTTGAGCCAATGGATCCAGACCGATCAGAATGTCAAAGTGGATATATCCCAGCGCTGGTAATAATTCTGCCGAACATGTGGTCCATTGTGGTCCAATCTGCCATATCGTTCCTAGATGTTCCTGTAACTCCTGTGGTAAATTCAATTAAATTCAATCTTCAATCGCAATAGACACCTTTCTTGGGCACGCTTTCAATACCCCCACAATGGTTTAAAAAAAACGGGTACTAAATGGGGTTTTGTGCTGTAAACCTATTTGGGATGGTGGAAATTTCACCCATAACCCAATTGGGGTATGATTCATGGTCCCGATCAATTATCCCATATATTCCCATATCATATATCAATAAATTGTCCCATAAAAAAAAAAAAACACTATTCCACATTTACGATTGGATTTACTACATGATTCTAAATGATCGGTTGATTATCCATGAATCATCCATAATTCTGGAGGAATTACAACAACCTCACGGCGTGACGTCACTGGAATGATGGTGAATGCAAGGGGAATCAGCCAGACATATGTATATCGTCTACATATTTTGGAACAGCAACAATGTTATTTATGAGCAAACCTTGCATTTTTGTTGTAAAAAAATCCACCTATATCTGTCTCTCATGCTCTCTCTCTCTCTGTATTTTTGGAAATAGCTCTGTATGTTTTAGAAATAACTCTGTATGTTATTTTAGAAATAGTTGTTGTCTGGTTTCGAAAAACATATCTGCGCTTTTTAGAAATAACCCCAGCATCCAACAGACAAAGAAGCTGACCCAGCCAACAGCCAGGCGTCTCCATCCTCAGATCCATGGCTGGGAGCTCAGAAAAAAGCTCAGGGTGAGCTCATAAAAAGAGATGTGGCCAGAATTGATGGAGAATTGATTGGAAACCATCAATTTAATACGATGTTCTTCCATTTTAGCCCATATTTAGCGTATTTACCAATGTTGTATGGTATTCCGACCATATCAACCCATGGTTCCCCATTGGTTGTTCATACCCAGAAGCCGGGCATCGCAGGTACTTCGCCAGTGGCGACGCTAAGACCATGGAGCTGTGGCTCAAAGCCGTGCAATCGGCGGCCATGGAGGTGGCTATTTGGAGATGATGCTTGTTGGTTTTGTGCTTTAAATATGTTTTTTATATTGCCATTTTTATTACTATCATTATCATTATTATTACCATTGCTATAATTACTATTGTTAATTGTGATGTTTCACTTGCGTATGTCATTATGTATTGTTGTTTGTCGTGATTGACTTTACTATCTTATTAGTACCAGAAATGGTTATTCTTAGTTCATTGTTATGACTTATTGGCATGGCTGCTGTCGGTTTGCACGAGCAGGACACTCCCATCGACGACTTCAGTGACTACGAGGCAGGCCATCCTCACATCCTAAGAGAATGGACCCTCTTCTTGGAGGATTGCCCCGCTTACTGGTTAGTAACCCTGGTAAGTAAATATCCCCTAAGTGGGTTAACCCATCTATAACCAGTTAGTAAGCTAATAACCACTTACTAATGGTTAATAACCATCTATAACTATCCATAGCATTCCTATAAATGAATAGTGATTATGTATGGTTATTAACCACTTGCTAATTGGCATGATCCTCTAAGTGGTGCTATGGAAGCCATGGCCCATGTATAGATTATTTACTTTAGTATTTGAAAAGTGACATAAACTATAGGTATGTTCAAAATTCTAATATATGTTGATCATAGATATTTAAAAAAAAAAAACATAGATATTCTATTTACCATTTACCAGTGGGTATTGATGATGTAAGACATATTAGTGAGATCGCAAGCCTGGCAAGGACGATCGGCCCAAGCCGCGGTCGGGAGCCTGAAAAACCCGCAGAGGATGAAGACCTCATGGCCCCAAAGTGACCATGGTGAATTACGCGGAAAAAATATCCCAAAGTGACCTGGTATTTACTGGTGAATCATTAGGTCTCTGGTTTTCAAACACATCGAAAAAAGGGGACTTGAGCAGTGGTTGGGGTGCGAATCAAGGGAAGTGGAAGACTACCAAATCTGAACCTGGTCCAGGTTTGTCAATTTGGGTATCCTCCAAAACGATTTTGTTTCTTCTGTTCATCCGAGGGTTCACCACACCAGGGTGAATTGATCTCCAAAAAGTTGACTGTTTGCTGCTGTCATTTCTATCCATTTCCAGCGAGATGCAGTTAAGTACCCTGGTGGCCCCAGCAGACTACACCAAGGCAGGGACATTTGATGCAGCGAGAGACCTTGATGATGTAATTTAAGCATCGAATGCACTGATTTGCTTGTGGTAGCACTCATCATCATTCATCATCATGATGATTATTAGAATCATACACAATTATTAACATTCACTATTATCGCCATTATGGTTCATCCATCATCTCCGTCTCCAGGCAATCCGCAGGTCAGAGTGGCAATGGGCAGAACATTTGCTGAACCGAGCAGAGCAGAGGGCGCTGCAAAGCAACGTGATCATCTTCAACGCAGCCGCTTGGATCGGAATCCAATGGCTTCCACGGGATCGTTGCCGCTCATGGAAAGTGTGGTGCTATATACCGAGCCTCGAATGTGTGACTGAAGAAAATTTAGGCGCTTGTTCTGTGGAATTGGAAGAAATGAATTGTCTGCAGTATTCTTGCCACCGCAGATCTATGTTTATTTGCAACGCCTGGACGCCATCTTTCTTTGAGCTGCATCCTGGTTGAGAATAATTATACGTATAATATCGTATAATATATATATATGTATAATTAGTAAGTGGCCGTGGACTTGGGTATGGCTGATCGATTGGTGCCCATTAGACATTTTGATTTGTGAGGGGTTATGTAACACCTAGTGTATTAAAAAGCCCCCATGTTCATTGGTTTTATCACCCAGGAGCCTTTGTCTCCAAAACTGGTTGAAGCTTCACCATTTAGGTCCTCAGTTCTCAGAAATGGCTTGGTGCCCTGCAGATTTTCCAGAAGATGCACTGGAGGCACCAAGCCAAAATTGGGTCCCTCTGGCAGCTTCACCCAGGAGGATTTTGTGCAGGAGTTCTAAGCACAAAATGGCCATGTCCGAAGGATTTTTTTAAGGAACCATGTTTGTTGAAGTTCCGTTTTGGAGTGTTGAGCGCTTTAAGATCTATGGCTTGGTGCGACCATTGCAGTGGGATGATGATGCGGAACTCCACAGGAAAAGATGATCACGTGGTGATGCGATGTGTAAGTCTCATCGGTGATATGTCACATGTCCCTACCGGTTGTAATTTAGTTGTGTGTTATCATAGTATTTCATGACTGGATAATACCCTTCAACCACATGCAGAACTGACATGTATATATATATATATACATATTATGAGACATATTCATCCGGATAGTATCGTTAAGAGCTTCCAGCGAGAGCCGTCCATTCCAAAGCAGTTGAACACGAACGTCATTAGGGGGCTCGTGAAACGATTCAATCTTTATGAAATGTGGACAACTTCTGTGAAACGCTGATAACCTCTTTGAATTTGATAAGAAGTTCTGAAACAATGCATTAAGCTCTTGACTGGACTACACCAAATAAAAAAAATATATACTTCATACGTGTTTGATATCACAACACACACACACACAATGTCTAGTCTGAGTCTATATTAATACAGAGCATATATGTATACATATATGTGTATACGTATATATATATATATATATGTGTATATATGTATATGTATATATATATATATGTGTATATGTATATATATATGTATATATATATGTGTTATATGCATGTAAGCCTACAACTTAGAGCATCTTACAGCCACTTTTACCAGCCCCATGGCTTTCATTTTCGAGGTCTGTGGAGAAGGACCTGATTTCGTTTTCATCTCGTCACAGCTGGTGCCATTCCTTGCAGATGATGGAGGAGGTAGCAGCACCTCGACAGCTGAGTTTCCACGAAAAAAATTGGATTTTAACCAAAAATGCTGGGCTTAACCAAGAAATCTTGGAGATTTAATGGGAACTATATAATAGGATTTTCCATGGGATAAATGGAAGATTTTATGGCGATCTTGGACTTATCCAACATGGGGATATTTTCATGGGATCTACCCTCTGGTAATTTAATCTTAGCCATGGAACACAGGTTATTTTGAATAGGTAAATCATCTACAATGATTACAACTGGTTCATTACCTGTTTGGGTTTGTTTGAAATTAGGGGATACCCACACATTACACATCGTTTTTTAAATCATAGGGAACATGGTGATAGTCCATTGGAATTGGAGGTGTAATTCCTGTGGTATGGTGTCTATGGTGTGTTTTGATCCATCCTGGGTACTACAGTAGGTGGACAAAATATTCAAACCCTGCAACACGCACTATGTTGAAGCCCCGCACCCCCAAATCTCAATGTTTCAGCGCGCGTCTTAGCAAAAGTGAGGTTAGGGGTTTGATTTCTGTCGTCCATTGGGGCTAATGCACTTCAGGTTACACTAACATTGAACTTTGGGGGCGAGGGGGTTATACCGAATAGAAGGGGTTTGAATATTTCGTCCATCTACGGTACCAACCGGGGTGTGCGGCATGCCGCACACCCCGGTTGGTACTGTCTCGCTCTCTGATGTTTTCACATCTTTTGGTCTCCAAACTCTGTTGTGGAAACATCACTCTGCGTGCTGCTGATCTTTTTCCAAACTGTGCAAAACATTGCCTTTTCATATGTAAGGCCTCCTGTCTGTCTACCGTCCCATTTTTTCTATTCCCTAACTCGCAACTTATTCCAAGCTGCAGGAAACGTGGTGTTTTCACAGGTAGGTGCAACCTTTGTGCTTCCCGTCCTATTTTTTCTATTCCCGAATTCGCAACTTATTCCAAACTGCAAAAAACATTGTGTTTTCAACCATAGGTTGCACTTATCTGTGAAAACACAACGTTTCCTGCAGCTTGGAATAAGTTGCGAGTTAGGGAATAGAAAAAATGGGACGGTAGACAGGAAGGAGGCCTTTACTTATGAAAAGGCAATGTTTTGTGCAGTTTGGAATAAGATCAGCAGCATGCAGAGTGATGTTTCCACAACAGAGTTTGGAGACCAAAAGATGTGAAAACACCAGAGAGTGAGACGGTAGTACTGGTCAGATTTTCAGACCAAGGGTACCGCAGACGTTGAGGTGTAATCACACATGTTCTCGGTACTCCGAATTTGACCCATACCCATGTTGGTATGGAGTTTTAGCTCCTCACTAGCCCTGAAATACAAAACAATTCTGGTGGCGAGAGAAAACTATCAACTGATCAAGGGGTTTGGGAATTGCAGGGTATGGGGAAACGCAGAGGTAATTTGGCCCTGCTTAAATCGATTTCGCAGTTTGTTGGAGTTTATTTTAAAGCATGTGACATGTAGGTTCTTCGTTAGTTTTTGCAGGTTCTGGAATAGGTGGTTTTTATCCTTTTTCTAAGCATCCTTTCGGCAGCCAGGGTTTTGACCAAATCGATTCAGATTCCATGATTATGTGATTTGGGACCCCCCAAACCAGAAACAACTGATGTTTGGTCTTGTGCCCAGGAAAAACACATCGAAACAGATGTCATTTTCTACAACAGAAGCATCGGAGCACTTGGCAAAGTGGATCATTGGCAGTCTGCGTTACAGCTGCTAGAGGAGGCCTTTGACGCTGTTGATGCACAGAAGAACGTGCCATGGCCCCAGCGGCTTTGCGGCCACAAAAAATGGAACTTGTGATCTAGATTTGAGATGGATATGGTTTAATTAGTATTGAAACCCATGGGGATCCCTCATTTTAAGAACCCTCCATATCATATGGTATGATGGAAAAATATTTAAAAAAACACTGGGATGCATTCAATCATGATACAACGGGTCATCAACAAACAATATCAAGGTCATGTCAACCAATGGTTGACACATTTTTCATCATTTTTCGGTCATTGCCGGTATTGCGTCCAAACACCCCAGCCATAGATTGACCCAGGTTTTTTCTTATGGTTCAGCTGTGAGCGCCTCAAAAAGTCAGTGGCAGCAGACTTCGCAGCTTCTACAGCAGATGCAGAAGGAACGCTTGAGGCGATCGGCTCCATGGCTGGTTGTGACTGATCAAAATCTGTTTCCCAAATGGATGGGTACATATTAAAAGCAGGTTTTATGTGTGCCCAATTTTTTGGAACCATAGCCGAGTAATTGTTTGAACATGTTGAAGTGAAAACTCTTGTTTGGGAAGATTGTCTCAACTGGCGAAGATTGTTCTGCAGTAGGACAGCTTGAAACCACCAACCATTGCGTTTTTGAAATGTCCTAGCTTCAGCGCCCAAACACTCGAGATGTTTGATCTCGATTGGCACATTGTATTCCAGGCTAACTTTCTATAGTGAACAGCTACAGTTTTCAAGGTTTTCGAGGTGCTACTCCCAAGTTTTGATATCAATTTGCACGTTGACATGACAATGCAGGAGCATTGTCGTCCATAACACAGTGTTGAGTGCACTGGCTGAAGCAGATCCTCGGCACAGACTTGGTCAAGACACACGAAACAATCAAGTCCCTAAGATCAAAATTATGGAATCCCCCAATGGACTAAAGTTTGGGAATCTATTATTGAATTTATTCATAATTTAATCTATTTTCAGAATAATGATGTTTCTTCCTAATATATAATATGGGGTCCCAAAAGCCTAGATATACTAAAACCGGGGGTGCTACGGGGTTTTGTCAACACCAAGAGGGCGTTTTGTTCCCAAGGTAGCCCCAGCTGCAACTCACCATCCGAGGCCAGATGGCAAGACGCCGTAGCAATATTTCATGAAGCAGATGAAGCAGACGTGACTGGGACCGCAAAGGTGTCAATACTAAGTCATGGTCTAATGACTAGGATGATAACTGGGCTACCCCCATGACTCAATGACCAGCACACATTTTCTTGATATTTTAAGATGTTTAAAGATGTGTTTGTGTCTTTACCCAGCGCCACTTTGGACTCCAGGCAATTAGCTATAGCGGCATCATCAGCGCCTGTGGTGAAGCAACACAGTGGCAGCAAGCTTTGCATTTCATCCAGCTGGCAAGGCTGGTTGGTGGATAAAAGAAAAGCAAAGGAGCAAAGGAGCGAGAAAAATGGGAGTTACTGTTCATATCTGTTCATGCTGGATATCTGTTCTGGCATGTAGTATACAAATGTGAGGCACTCTTCAATGAGATCAACCCCCAAAAGGATTTTCGCGGATAACAGAAACACATCTTTCTCAGCATTTGCAACTGCCAGGCACAAGCGAAGAATCGATCTTGTGACTTTCTCACTTGGTATCTCGGCATGCGAAAAAGCTGCAGCATGGCAACAAGCCCTCCTGCTTTTTCGCGACATTGGAGTCATGCGCCTGGTCCCTAACGTGGTATCCTATGGTGGGATGCTTCTCGGACGGAAACTGCTGGCTGTGATGGGTCTGGGGTTGGCAACGACAACCAAGTCACGGACCCAGTCAGTGTTGACTTGCATGACTACCGGACACAATAAGTGGCTCTTTGGACGAGTTTGAAACGGCATTGCAGTCACATTATGCTTAAATTACACCACAACAATGGTTCAACAATGATGCCTGAAGCAAACAAAATGATATGTAAGGTCTGTGAGGTTATTAAAACAAATCAGCAAGGGAATTCAAACATAAAATCGAGGACAAAAAAGACTTATATAAAAGCATCGCCATCTAAAACCCAATAAGATCTAATAACTACTGTAACTGATGCTCATGTATACTCTGCACACGGGAGATTTTGGACCTCCCAACATCCATCAACGCTTTCAGGTTGAGCGTTTGCCAACGCGTCTCCGACTGGCAACGAGCCTTGATCCTTCTGGGGGAGATGAGATCGCAGTCCAAGGGACCCAACGTCATTGCAGCGCGGCAGTTCAATGCAGAAAAATGCGGATTTGAGCCAGAGAACTTTGGAATTCAGCCAGGCTGTGTGTATTCATATATAATCATATATATAATATATAATCATATATATAATATATATATATGTATATAGTACGTAATATAATATAATATATTATAATTAGTTCATTCTAGAGCCGATGCTTGGGTGACCATTCCTACTTTACCAGCTGTGGTGATTAAGCTGACATGTGTTTCTTGCGCTTTTGGTGTGCAACTGAGGCATACAACGTAACAATCAGCACATTGGGAAGCCTGTCTGCAGATGGTGTCAGCGTGCTCAATTGCGATCCATGCTGAGTACATGGGACTTGTTTTTCCAGGTACTAAGTGGGACCAATGATTATCCCAGATGTGAAGAGCCCACTTTGGAAAATAAACATGTTTGGGTATCTGTGTATTCCATGTGAAAAAACTCTCAGACACCCCAGCTGGGCCAAGACTTTTTCAGGAGAAGCTGGACGCTGGAGGGAAGCAACAAACTTTCTGGAAGACTTACAGCATCAAGGCAAGATGGCGCTGTTTGAGGAAACTTAGATCATCTTAGATCAAACTCTTTGAAGATTGGTGTTTTCCAGCTTGAAATCCTCTGGTTGGGCTAAAAAGATATGTGAATCATATATGAATCATACATGAAAGGGACCACGTGACCACAATTGCTCAGCACATCTTGTTGTAGATATCGCTTGCCAGATGGATAGCCACACCGGAACTGAAAAGGTCCTCCAATGGCACAGAAAACAGAGAATGTGCTTAACAAGGTCGACTATATGATGTGTGGTGGTGAGTTTGTGAGTACGGTTGTAAGAGTTAAAACAAGTTAACACATGTTCAAAGCCAGTTTCAGGGGAAAGTGTTTCAGTGTTACTCACGTCGCGGCATGCGCCCAGAAGCCCCCTGAAGGTTTGAAGAGGGACGTGATAACTTCCAACGCAGCAGCCTGGCGACGTTGGATCATGGCCCCGGTAGAGCAAACCCGTATATATAGGTTTGAAGTTTCTGGATTTTCGAATGGCTGTTGCGTTCCGTGACAACAGATAAATACAGATACTTGTAACACTCAGTAGCTCAAGGGCCCAAGGGGTAGTCATTCCCATTCCCACCAACTGTAAGGTCATACATGCCTGTGAACGAGCAGAAAAGTGGAAAGCAGCCCTGATGTACGTCCAAACACTGCCTGGACACCAGCCAAACATCATCACGTGGCCAAGCAAGAAATTTCGAGTGAATGGAATATGCAAATCGGACGGTGTGTTGAAGGAGATCATCGATACATCTTACAGATGCTCTACAAAAATATACAAAATGAGATCCAACAGTATGATAGAGCAGCTGCAGCTGCTCCAAAATGACAATTGCCCAGGTCCAACAGTGCCCTCAGTGCCATGGCCAAAGCCAAGAGCTGGCCGCAAGCCCTGGAATTCCTGGCAACTGGACTTGCTCGAGCACAGCAGCAGGAAGCGTTTGCCCAACTGTTTTCCTGGAAAATTGGGTCTGAAATTCTGGACTCTTACTGACTCTTACCACCAACTTGTGCCAATTTATGGCCATTGAATATTTCAGAATGGGATGATTCGGAATAATGATAAATCAGGATAGGTCATGGGGGACAATTGAGATCTCCTAGAAATGAGGGTAAACCATCATTGGGCACTTTCCATTGGCAGCTTAAATGCCAGCAAAAACAAGGTTCCGGAAATGCAAATGACGAGGCTGCTGATGGTGAAAAAGATCCGATTGATCCATCAGGACATCATCAGCTACGACGCGGCCATCAGCAGCACAGATCAATGGCCATATGCCACACAGCTATTGCAGCATCTGGAAATGTCACAGCTGGAAGCGATGATCGTGAGCTCCTGGGATTGTATCCAAGTTGGCGCACTGATGGTTAATATTACTGATTCATGATTAATGATGGTAATTACAATATTTTTTTAATGATTGTCCTTATTAATCAGGAAGGATTCGGTTCGGATTGGTTCAGTTCCTAATTAGGAATCGGTTCGGTTCGGAGTGACTGAAAAGAGGGTAGAACTCCTTGTAGCAGTAGGGAGAAGGTTCGGATGTTTTTGTTTTTTTTTCCTTGTTTGGAGTAGGAGGAGGAGGAGTAGTAGTCATAGCAGTAGTAGTCATAGCAGTAGTAGTACTAGTAGTAGTAGTAGTAGTCGTCGTCGTCGTCGTCGTCGTCAGTAGCAGCAGCAGCAGCAGCCGCAGCAGCAGCAGCCGCAGCAGCAGCAGCAGCAGTAGGAGTAATAGTAATAGTAATAGTAATAGCAGTAGGTAGCAGTGGATGGGAAGTTCACCTTCCTCTGAAGTACTTTGGAGTCTTTGCTTGCCTTTTTGTGGGTTGACTGAGAGCAGTTGGGTGTGGAGTTCAACCACCTTTTTGGAACTTTTGGAGGCTTTCCTTGCATTTTACAACGTGTGCCACGGCTTGGAGATGGCGTCTTCAAACGAAAAAAACTTGGTTTCTGCTTGTTGAGCACTGTCGTGGAAGATTTCGAACATTGATACCTTCATCAGAAATTGATCGCAATGTTTTATCAATGGCCATTTCAGGATATCAGGCCTATGTAAGGGCAGTGTAAGGGGATATACCCCCAAAATATGGCCTTATATGGTACAGTACCTCCATTTTAGGATCCTGGAATTCCCATTGATTTTACAACGTCAGTTTCGAACAAAGATGTAGCAAAGGTGCTCATCTCTTTCAGTGAATGAAATTGGATAAATACATGACTGGTTCCGAAATCGGTTCCAGCAAACTGGTCGATGCTGGTTCCGGCGTCTCGGTGAGGCTATCCTGATTAATAGGGATTCCCATCATGGATTATGACATGGATGTGTCTGAAAATGAGGTGAAGATGATGATAAACCACTGGATTGAGGCGTACACTATTTTCAGACAGACCCATATCCCCAATTACATGTTAGTATAATCCCATATAATTATCAACCAACATGGGGTTGGAACATTGCACTTATGAAGATATCCTTGGTTTATGATATGTGTCGCTTTGAAGAAAAACCTTTTGAAGGGTATCCCAGTTTTTAGACAGCCCAATAGACCAGTTTGTTGTTTGTAGCTATACGTTGTTTTTGCTATACGTAGAAACAGTTAATAAACAAGATGCTATTCCAACTATTTCGTTTGCTACAGCAATATTCAAGATGCTATTCCCATAAAGGTTATTATTAAGATTTATTAGATATTAGGTGACAACCACTCTTATTCAAGCTTTAGCAAGCGGATCTTCATTCCAACATGAATAAAAGTTGCTGCCACCTAATAGGATCCAGCTGACCAATGCATGCTCCATCATCTGAAGCCAAACTTCAAGAGACACGGCGGAGGTCTGACATGTCAGATGCATCGTTGACCAAAACGCCTCAATGATTTCCAATGCTGGTTGTTTGTTGGGCTACACCGGCGATACCCAATGCCAAGCTGGCTGATTCTGCACTGACGTGCGAGGTTACAATGCAGGCATCAGCGTCAGCGAAAAGGCATGGTTGAGAGCACTGGAACTGATGTCCAAAGTTCAGAGGAAACTGGGTGAAAGGTGGGTCGATTTTTCGAATCCAGAATCCTCTGGGAATTCGTCCCCAATCTACTCCCAAAATGTTCCAGTGCCTTTTTTTCAGGACTGCTCCACTCCAAAAGGATTCTCACATTTGTGGTTTTATCCCCAACTATTGGGTTTGCATGACATATATATATATTGTCTTATAAATCATAGAGTTTCTGTGATATTCTGTGCTCTTTCCATGACTCTGGCCTGTAGAAACTCCATGACCTGTAGGAACTCTGCTGTTTTCCCCAGATCTTTTCGGACATCCCAGGATTGCAATGGAGCCAAACATCGTCACCGTGGGTGCAAGCATCTCTTCCTGCGAGAAGGGTTTCGAAGCTGGGACAAACGAGTTGAGGTTTTCAATAGCATTTTGCATGCATACATGCATACATGCATACATGCATACATGCATACATGCATTCATGCATTCATGCATACATGCATACATGCATTCATGCAATGCATTAATGCATTCATGCATTCATTCATTCATTCATTCATTCATTCATTCATTCACTCACTCACTCACTCACTCACTCACACATATATATATATATATACATGCAGTTAAAAAGTTATGGATACCAAACCTGCACAAGAAGTTCAGATCTTGAAATTCTTGTTTCATTTTCTTTCCATCTTCGATTTCCAGCACCAAAATCCCCATGGCTTTCATGTTTCCGAGGAATGGGCCCATGCCCTAAACCTCTTCCAGCACTTTGGCGCCGTGGGCCAAAACGTGGTGACATACAGCGCAGCCATCAGCGCTTTGGAGAAGGATCGAATTTCCGAGACTTGGGGGGATTGATCTCCAGAAAAAAAGATGGGATAATACATATATATATAATATTATATGTTATATTATATACAATATTATATATACTATATTATATATACTATATTACATGTTATTTTTATATGATATATTATATTATATTATATTATATTATATTATAGTATATTATATTATATTATATTATATTGGATATATCATATGTTATATTATATATATACAATAATCTGATTGGATAATATTCATCTGGAATATTCACCATATAGATATATAATATGATAGGATTATTCACCATATGAGGGATAATACATGATACTACATATATGGGATAATGATATATAATGATCCTCCAGCTGAAGCCACCTGCTTTGAATCAATGTTGGAGATTGGGTGATCAAACGTAGGAATTGACCCATCCAATTTCCGGGGGAATGGCTCAGCCTTGGAACCATTTTGATAGGAACTCCTATGGGGTTTCTGGAGTTTCTGGGTCCAAACTTATGTGGATTCCACATGTCACATGTCACGATTCTTCGGTGTCGATCCTTGTCGATCCGCCGATCCGGCAGGGTGCTCAATGGCAACTGGCTGTACGTTTGCTGATGCTTTTGGAGACTGGACGTCGCTGCCTGAGACCCTGGATTTTTTTTCGATCCACGGACGGTGGGCTGCACCAAGGTTTAGAACCTGGAGTCATCACTTACAATGCGACCATCAGCGCCTGTCAGAAGTCAGACCGATGGCAAGAGGTCGGGGCAATCAATGGGGGGTTTCCATCAATGGCTATACCCCAATAGCTGGATGGTTATGGATGGTTTATGAAATGGAAAATCATACTTAAATGGTCTTAAATGCCATGAAAACTGGCCCAGCAGCATTTTAGGAAACCTTTCCACTGGTTTCGAATTGTGTCTACATTTGATCTAAGGGCTTGGACCGTTTAAAAGAGGCTTTGTTTTTGGTAACGGAATCCCCTGGAATCGCTGCATCCAGTGTTTCCACAGTCACAGGCCTTGCAATTGATGCATGATGCAGAAGCGAAGCATATCGAAGTGGACATGATCACCTACAACGCAGCCATCAGCGCATGTCACTTGATGCAGAAAATAAAATCCGTCCAATTGGGCAGTTTAGTTCATGGGAATCCCAGACACTTTCAAGTACATGCAGCATCTGGATCTTGTGTTTAGTTTCTGCAAACTATAAGTGATGTGATTCAATGCCAGCTACAGCCCAGGTTTTGTTGATGGGTACCATGATTCAGAAACAGTATTGTGGCTTTTGTAATACCTCCATGTACCTCCCATATCAGTTGATCTCTTCTGTGGAGGTGAACAGTCCGAACAGCAAGCGCTGCAACTGTTTGGTGATATGAAGAAGATGTCGATGGAGTTGGATGTGCCTTGGCCCCACGAAAGAGTGGGGATTTACCATGATGTAACGCCGATAAAATAAGAATGCTAAGCCTAAGCAATCACAAGGATTTCCCAGAAACAATGACACCATTATAGCACCATTATTGTGTTGGTGGTTTCATCGGTGGCCACAATCTAATGTTTTACGGTTTTTCAAGCAGTCTTCTTTGTGGATTTAGACCCCCATATATAATATTTAGTGTATATATATATTATGAATTATATATATATATATCCTACAGTATCTTTCTTTCAGGATCTTTCGATGCGAGGTCATCACCTACACATCAGCGCTTTCTGCCATGGAGAATCCTGGCATTTCCGGCTGTTTTGACGGCGAGGATGAGGTTTTCAACCATGTGAAAATGCTGGGGAAAACCCACCAATGAAGGGGACATGTTGGAAAATCGTGTTTTATGTTGTTTTCACCCACATTTTCCGGGAAGTCGCCAGCTTGACATCACCAAGGAACAGCATGGATTGGAGAGCTGCTTTGGACATACTGAGAGAGATGCAAGTTGAAGAGGTTGCACCAGATTTGCCCCTCTGCCAGCCGTGGAATGGTCAGTGCTTCGGGCCTCAACTCATTGCTCCTTTCTTGCCATACTGAAATAAATCATGAAAAAGGATTGCATTTGGGGTTCCAATTTTTGGGACACATGAGAATTACATATTTTTTTGTAGTACTCTGACGTTTGCGGGTTGTACCCCCATTTGGGTCTATCAACAAAAAGGATAAAAAGGTATCCCATGGGTTGCCCCCATCTGCGCCACGAATCATTTTTGTCGGCTTACTACCCAATTTGGTTGGCTATATGGGGGGTTCCATACATGGGGGTACCCCAATAGCTGGATGGAAGAGAATGGACAATCCTTTTAAAATTGATGAAAACTAGGGGTCCCCCCATTTTAGGAAACCTCCATATCCCCATAGCATCCCATTTTTGGGCTCCAATGTCACTTTTGCCCAGGATCACCTTCAATGCTGTCATCAGTGCTTGTGCCAAGGCGAAGAGGTGGCAAGAGGCCATGGTCATCGACTGGAAAGTTTGGTTTTTCCCAGGTCTTGCAGTGGTACCCTCCTGTTGACTGATCATTTCCTTTGGAAAGCATGGGTGATCCATGTCAATGTCTATGTTAGTTTACCCTAGGGTAAATGTCACTTCTGGCGGATTTGTTTCCTGTCACCTTCAAGCATTTGTTGTAGATGATATACCTTTACTGATGTTTAACTAGGACATTTAGCAACCCCTGAGTTGTACCATTTTTGAGGTATGAGCTTGGATCCAGAACCAGATAATTGACGATCCTGCCAATATTAATACAGATAGAATCAAATAGATATTCTATGATATTCTACACATCTAATATACAAGTTCCCAACAACACCTGCGTTTTTTTCAGGCCTTAGAGCTCATTGCTCACTTGGAGATGGCGAATTTGGAGGCGGATAGCATCACCTACACCACGGCTACTCGTTTGTTTTCAGAGATGGAGATGGAAAAAAACACATTGAATTCAATGATGATGATGATGATGATGATGGTGATGGTGATGATGATGATGATGTTGGATATATGATATATATATATATATATATACATTAGTTTAATATATATATATATATATATATTCCTATGAATATCGATATGGATAGGACTTTACAACGGAGATGGACATGATTTTTTCATGATAGATATATGGGCATGGATCAAAAGCGGTGGCAGGTTAGCTGATGATATGGGGCTATTTCGAAATGGAGGGTTTCACACCATGATATGGAATGGGGGTCATGGCCCAGATCAAGTGGGTTGAAACCACCAAGCGGTGGAGATTCAATCCCCAAGGAAATGATCTTGCGGAGAAAAAACATGTTTCCGCCAGCTATGCAACAATTCCATTATTATTTATTATTAGATTTACCCATCAAAAATCGACATTCATACATAATGGTTTACCCTAATTTTCCTATGTTTCTCCTATGTGTTTCCTATTTTGCCCAAAAATGTTGCATGAACATCCCATGATTTTCCCAGGTGATCACAGCATCTCCCTGGCAGTTGGCCCAGTACCTGGTTGCCGATGCATCTCATCGTCGCTTGCTGCTGAGTGCGGCCGCCAGAAGTGCTGCCACGGCGGCATGGGAATTGGCGGAGGCAGGTGTCCGGTGTTCAACTTTTTGCCCTTTTTTTTGGGCTACTATAGTAAAACAGCAGATTTAGCGGATAAATATTGATAAATATGTTCAATGATATTGATATGTTTCTTTGCAGCGAAGAATGATTCACTATAATTACATAGAATTACTATTTCTGGATTGTCCCGTACAAGATTTTCGCAAACATAATTGCAGCATGAGCAAACCCAAACTTGAAACAATACCACTATGGGTCACCACTGTGCGGATCTTCCCCCACAACAGTAGTAGGTATGGATCCCCAACCAAATTGTTGCCGAAGGTCCAGCAAATAACCAGATGGAAGTGAAGGCATGAATCGGCACCCAGTAGGTGGTTTCCTTTTGTTCAATGGTTCAACTATGATAATCTGGTTGAAGCATATTTACCATCTGGTTATTTAACATAGCCATGGAAAATCCCTTATAAATGGAGGTTTTAATGGGAAAATCATCTATAAATGGTCCATTTTCCATGGCTATGTTAAATAAACAAATGGTAGTTTGTGTTTTGAATTTTCACCCATGTCATTGGCGGTTCAAATTTGGATGATCCCCACGACTTATATAATTGAAACCACCGATCGGATTTTTACCGCCGCTGCAGCACTGTTCGTGGCCGAAAAAAGTGTACCTCGAGCTGCTGGAACGCTGCTGCTACCACACTTTGCGGATGATGTTTTGACTACATTTCAGGGTAGAAATTGTTGCATCAAATTAAGCAGAACTTTGCACCATTTTACGTTTAGGATGTTTTCCAAACAGTGCAGCCAGTAGCTAAACATCCTTTTGCCTCACAGCAATACATGCTTTTGTGCCGATACTTGTAGAAGGTACTAACATGGATGTCTAGTAACGAAAGACACGTGGCGCCATTTTGGGTCAAGCTGCCCTGGCACCTCTGACCTCTTGTCAGAGAGCAAGACTTGACCCAATGGATGTAAAAGAGAAAGCAGTGCGTGCAGGGCTGACAATGCTTTCTCCCTTTTGAGGAACGTGTCGAGTTTAGGATATCCAGCAATCATTAAACAAACCACCTTTGACAAGTGAATCTCCCATTTGGATGGGCGATAGGAGATAGGGTCTATAGAGTTACGGCCATCATAACTACATTGGATTAGCATTATATCACACAATCCGAATCGATTGATCTAGGGATCTATAGTGTTCTAGCCACTACTAGCCACTGATTTTGATATATTTTGATCAGAATCAATGGATTGGCAGGGAAAGTTTCGGGAACATATCCATGCCTTTTGTTCCAATCGAAAATCGAATGATCTCATGCGGCATTTTTTGAATTTCAGGTCCTCCATCGTGGATCGGTTCGATGCAGATTGGAAAGACTTGCAGCCAGGTGCTGCAGTAAAATCCATTGGTGAAATGATTGGTGAATGATGGGAAGTCCCACCTGACATCAAATATGGGCTACAGTGGAGATATACAATGGAATGAGATATTCATGGGATCTAGAGCCAACCAGATGATATGTGGGTTTGTCTGAAAAAGGGGGTATATCCCCCAGCTGTGGCCATTCTAATTGAGTACCCGGTGATTGATGTCTTAAGATGCGACCCCAAAATCATCTTCCAGTAAGTTGATGATCATTTGGGCACAAGTTACTGGGATGGACAACACCCAGAGCGAAAATTCCCTGAAATCATATCCCCAAATCACATCGTAACATATCATGTCATGGTATCTCAGTATTTTTTTCATAAATTTGGGTCTCACCTCATAATATTCCCTCTAAAGTATGTCGACATCGTATGGCAAGTTGCTAAGTACTTTGCGCTCCACATGAGGGAGAGCGGAACTGGCGGAACTGCTTTAATTGCAATTTGTCAAATGTCGTCCAGTAACCTAACATGGATATGGAAAAAAACATGGTTTCAATTATCTACAAATGGTGGGTTTTCCATATCTGTGTCAATCTGCTGCAGGATAACTGCTGGCTACACATTCCGGGCTGATTTGCTGGTCTCATCACACTATCATCACACTCTCCACATCGTAGTTGCAGGCGTTGCTGAGCCGGAAACTGTTGAGGCGCGAAAAGCGATGTTTGAAAACTGGCTCAACCATGGGATAATGATCAACATCAGGTCATGTCCAGTCGAGAAGAATCAGGTTTTGGTTCTCTTTTTTCTCTTGGAGGTTTGATGATAGGGCTATCCTTTGGAGTAACTCCAAGCACATGAATCAACAGCCATTCCAAATCTTTCGCGCCCCACCTCTGGCGCAGCCTTTGCTTTTTATCACTCCGTGGAAAAAGACGAGAATGGAAGTTTAAGTGCAAGATCGAACACAAGTTGCCCCGATCACTGTAAATGATATTAAATGCGACAAAACAACCACAAAACGCGATGTGGATGATATTGTGTAGTTCACCAACACAATCAACATGTGCGACAATTTGATGGAAATAAAAGAATCAATAGTTGCAAGAGAATCCATGTTTTCACGTTTTTCATTCGATACACAGTTCACAAAATCTTCAAGACCAGTCATTTAGATTTATTCCAACCAATATCCAGTCTTTCAATGGTGGTTTCCACCCCCCATTTGTAGGCCATTTGTAGCTAGGGATCATCCATAATCCATGATCCGTTGGAATTGGTAGCCTCATGTCCTTCACTTCCTTGGGCCCACCCAGTGAATGGGCGGAGAGCAGCCGTGGATCGAGACTGGCCGTGCGGCGTTGGGAAACGCAGGCGGGGACCAGGGAAGGACAGGCTGACCAAAGAAAATATGTTTTTTGATTGGAAAAAAACTGGGAAACATGATGATAAAGAATGGATAAATCATGGGAGTTTGGGGTAATTACTTTACTGTTCAGGCAAAGTAAAGTCTCAGTTCGGCGACAAGTCCCAATGATACCTGATGTTGCTGGGATGATTTGTCCAGTTTCTGCGGGGAAATTCACCACTGAGACTTGGGGATTTGAGAAGATCCTCTGGTTGGGAGTTTATGATAGTTTGAAATCTATATCATGTTGAACATGTTTGAACTAATGTGGGTAAAACAATGTCATGAACCATCCCCCAAATCACCACGTTTATAGGTGGTATGTTTATGTATGTTTACCATTCCCAAATGGGTGGTTTTTTATTGTTTTACCCACCCACATTGTTGTGCTGATTCTGTCAGGGGAAAGCAAGCAGTAAGTCGCTGGCCTTCCTCAAACCTGTGAAGCCACTGACAAAAAGCAAGGGATTGGACACCTGCGAAACTCCTGTGCCTGTTACAGTTGCAACTAGGGCTGGGTAAACAAATCTTGAGTGGTAAAAAAAGGATGTAATGTGATTGCATGCAATGCAATGTTAATGTAATGTAATCTAGTGTAGTGTAATCTAGTGTAATGTAATATCGTGTCGTGTCATGACATGTAACGTAATAACATAAAATGTAATGTGATGTAATGTACGTACATATGCATAATTAATGTATGTTATTTTGTTCTATGTTCTGTTAGGTTATGTTATAATTATAATTATATATATATACATACATATAATATTTATATATATATATATACATATTATACATGATTTTGCTATTTTCCATCCTGGGATGATTCGGCCCTCTGGACTTTCATGGCTGTTTTCCAGGCTCCTAAAGCGGTAGTTCTCATCCTGCACGGCGGTGCCGGTTAGCTTGGCCCCCAGGTCCCCGTGGAGTGCCACCATCTTTTCAGTGAGACCAAAAAACAGCAGCTGGATGATGAATTTCAATGAGTTTACCCTCTGGTTATGTCAAAATAGCTATTGAAAATGGTGATTTATAGTGGATTTTCCCATGAAAAATGGTGGATCTTTCCATAGCTATGTTAGTTTACCAGAGGGTACTTGGATTCTTCGAGTGGGTTGTGTCCTATCATGGCGTGCAATAAGATAGAGGTCAGGTGCGGATGTTTGCTAAGATTCTGAGCACAACGGAAACTTCCGCCAAAGGTATATCCACATTTTCGCTAGGGGCACGGTCCAATTTGTCCTGTTTCGCCTCAACAAATCTTGCACACTCCTGGCCGGTGTCATCGCATGTCATGTTATCTCTTCCCAAACATGGTCCCTTTGTAATTGAAACAATGATACAACCAACCCCAGAATTGCTTCGAGTGAAATCTTCGAGTACCTATGTTTTGACGATGCAAAGCAATTCAGCATGCAGTCCTTTGGATTTTGTCCCTTGGTTGTTTCGACCCACCCAGGGAAACCAACCCAATCTGAGGCACAGTGGCTATTTCGACATCCTTGGTCAAGCCTTGAAAAGGGCCGGCTACACTGCAGTGGCTTACGATCAGGTGCATCATTTGATTCAATTTGATGTCTCATGGTACAAACTTTAGTACTTAAAGCGCTCAGCAGGACTTGTAAGTAGGGTTGTACCAACTATAGATACTATAGATACTATAGATACTATAGATACTATAGATACTATAGATACTATAGATCCATGTTGTACCCCACAGTTGCGCAGTTTTTTCGCACTTTGTCGATGTCGTTTGAGGTGGGCTGTGGATATTCCCAGGGCGATCCCGGATACATCGAGCGCTACAGCTTCGTGGTGGACGACCTGCAAAAGAGAGCTGAGGAGGAAATTCTGCTGGGTAAATTGTAAGGACCTCATGGTGAGATGCCATAAATATCCATAAATTTCATAAATTGTGATGAGGGGGCACCACCCTCACCTCACCTTTCATGTTGCTGAAGTTTTTCAGTATCTTAGTTCATCTTAGTTCATTCAGATGTCCCTTTTCAACTGGTTGATTCCCATTCCAAGATATTCCAAGCACGTCCTTGGTTCTCAGGAGCACCTGCGCTACCCTAAGCGCGAAAGCCAAGTGCCACGGGTCCAGTTACTATCGGGCATACCGGGCACACCGCGATTTGGGATGATTTAGTAGCCCCAAATGGTTGATACGGTCGTAATTGGGGATGGTTGTTTGGTTTCCCACATGTCCCATGGGCCTCCAGATTATTCCATGGCCCTGAATCGGTTTTCGAGTGAACCCCACTGATGAATCGAATGGTCCCAGCAGGTGTGTTGAGGATGTAATTCTTCATCATTTGGCATTCGTTTTTCTTTTGCTTCCTGGTGGCTTCAAAATTATTTTTGCAGCATTTTGCAGCCCCATTTGGGATGACGATCACAACGATGTTTTGTCAGACAAGTTGAAGCCACCATCCGAAAAAGCTACATTTGGATATGTTCACATCATGACACTGGCTGAAAAATTGCGCAGCCCCAAATTCACACCTTAATTTGGGGTCTCCGAGGTGCAAACTCTTCATCTTAGGGGAATCTGCTGGAGCCCTGCTGGCACTTCGACATGGCATTGGTCGGCGGGGTTGCTTGGGGCAATCCGCTATGAGTCGTCACGTTTGATCAACACCATTATTTTTTGAGGGTCAATGAGTCATTGGTTTCGTCCATATCCAGATATTTCGCTTGCATAGAGGACCAGTCTTATCCTGAGCAAGTTGACAGAAGTTGTTGAGATCATGTCGCAGCGAACTTGGCAATTGAACATAATTGAACCGAAAAAATCACCGAGACCTGAAGATGTTGAGATTTTCCCCTCAGGGCTGCAGAATCCTTACCCTCGTCGCCTACATCTGGCTATATCCTTTGTGGTCCAGTGGTGTGGCTTGGTGGCAATCCATGAAGAGACTCAATCGACTAGCAACAATTGCTATTTACTGGGATTTATGATATATATATAATGGGATTAAATGGGATTTAACCAACAGAAATGTGGATTGATTGGGATTTCACATGATTTCACTATAGAAATTTGGGTTTCAGAGGAACTGGAGGGCTGCCCCAGTTGGACGTGTTCCAAAGCAGGGTTAGATAATGATCCAAGCGATCAGTTTGTCGTCCACGATGAAGGAGTCACCAAGAGTATGCCATCCGTTGTTGTGGCTCTACCCATCTTTGGTGAATCCCAATTCATGGCTGAATCTCCTGTTTTGAAGGTTAAATCATGCTACCCTCTGGTAAACTAACATAGCTATGGAAAATCACCATTTATAGTGAATTTTCCCATTAAAAATTGTGATTTTCAATAGTTATGTTAAATTACCAGAGGGTATATCATGTTGAATCCCTATACTGAATTATATATTGAATGGTTCAATCACCTTTTCGGTGAACTTTCTACGTTGTTGTTCCCTTGTCATGCTTCGCAGTTGCAGTTAAGGAAAGTGAAGCGGGAGATGACTCTTGGCTGGGGATATGGGGCTGTCTTGAAACGGGCCCTAAGATTGACATGTGCGAGGTTTTTTGGGGAAAGCAATGGTTCAGGGTGTTTCAATTTGAATTAAATGGCATATTGGAAATATTGGAACCGAAAAGTCAGGGATCAATGCTATGTGTCGAAATTGGGTCCCCACCAAAGTGGCCATCGGCTCGAAGAACAGCTGAGTGGCACATCGGATGCTCTCCCCATCTCCCCATTTTTCGGAAACCAAGGATTCCACCTCCATGTGTGGCTGGGGCTCCCGGCTGGAACTGCGTTGATGTGGCAGGTGACGTCACTGGAATGATGCTTAATATACATATATCTATATATGCCTATATAATATGATATACATATTGATATATATATATATATGTGAAGATATGTGAAGATGTGTGAATATAGCTAGGATTGGGGTGACTATCCATGGCACCATACTTTTATTAGGTGCATTCTGATGAATTTCAGCCAGATCTCTTGCAATAATTTGCAATCTTCCAACAGATGGCGAATCAGGTTGGCATCTTCAAAGTCTTGCCCGCTCCTCAGATACCGAGTCCTTGGAACTCCAGGAAATGGTGCTCAGTGAGATGGTGAGATGATGGTTACCGACTCAGCATTTTGAAGGTTTATCCTACATCCAAATGGCCGAATTGGGATATATCACGAAAGGTAGCTGCAGGGCTACCTTGAGTTGTACTCGCGCGGCATTGCCTTTCATTTGTACGAAGGAAGGTCATCAATTTGCTCACGTTCAACTCTTGAAACATGCTGCAAATAGCCGTGTTTGGCATCTGTCCGGTCTTTCTCCGTCAGCCAACCACAGCAGAGAGAACAATTGCTTCAATTTTTCGAGCCCTGCCCCCTCCCATGTGAGCTGTGGGCCTCCACTTGATCCCGAAGAGTTTCACATCTTCCACATCTCCCACTTTCCATCTTGGCCTACCTTTCCTGTTCCCGTCAAGTTATGTAGGTATGACTCGGTATGACTGTAAAGTGATGGTGATACTGTACCTCCATTTTTTGCAGCACCATCCAGTGATGCCTCAAAATTCATCCATGTTTATCCCATCATCAGACATTCTCCAGGTTCTCCATAGGGTGTATATTCCCATAGATTCCCCATAGTTTTGACCCAAAATCCCAGACGCAGGTCACACTTCTTCCCACGGCTGCCGCTGCCTGGGGTGGACGTGGTTTCCACCTTTGATGCAGCCTTCGGCGAGCCACGCTGGGCAGCCGCCGGGAAGGTGGGGAAGCATCCAGGAATCTCAAGTAGTTTACCCTCGTTCCATTTGAAGATCGCTTGTTTGGGGCATGTGATCTTCATGGATTTTTTAAAATGTCTGAATTGGGATCCTCAAGTGGGAAGACATGGCAGATCTGAAAAGTGCAGGTCAACAAGGGGCTTGGGGTATGCAATGATGGGATTTAAGAAACGTTTTCAAGGGGGAAACATGGGGAAACCACGAAAGCTATGTGTTTTTTGGCATTTTTTACATCTGGTCAGGCCACCCTCGCTAAACGACGTCCCAGTTATCCACTGTCAGTTTCAATTGCTACTTTTCCATGTCGGGATGACGATTAATGACTAGTAACACTAGTAATATGCTCGGGGAGGTATATAGGACCATCTGCAATTTCATGCAATTTCTCGTGGTGCCATGCGAGAAATGACCACGGCATCGCTGTTCCTTTTGTATTTGTTTGAGGCATAGCCATGTGACTCATGTGCAAGAGAAGGAGTTATCACGGCAAGATCGAAGTAAAAGGAAATCGAGTGGATGGAATTATACGAAGTTGGAAGAGGCGGTTCACGAAGTTGATTTCTGGATAGTTATACGGTATACACATCTACAGAATATGTTGAAATTCCATCCACTGCCATCCAGCTATTCTTCCAGGCAGATCCCATCGTACGTCGAGTGTTGGACGCGAAGTTTCACGTGAGGTTTCTTGGCTGAGCCGGCTGAGCCGTACCTCCATGGCCTCCATGTTGCAGGTCACTGGTTTTGTGGGGAAAGCCACCACCAAGACGGGGATCCACCAATACTGCGGGTATAGTGTTGATACATGTTGATACATGTATGCATATATATACATACGTATATAGATAGATAATTAGATTGGATTGGATTAGATTAGATTAGATTAGATAGAGAGAGAGATTAGATAGATAGATAGATAGATGGATGGATAGATAGATTTGATTTGATTTGATTAGATTTGATTAGATTAGATAGAGAGAGAGAGATAGATTAGATAGAAAGATAGACAGATAGACAAATAGACAGATAGACAGATAGACGGATAGATAGATAGATAGATAGATCGATAGATCGATAGATCGATAGATAGATAGGTAGATAGGTAGATAGATAGATAGACAGATAGAGAGACAGATAGATAGATAGATAGATAGACAGACAGATAGACAGACAGATAGACAGACAGATAGATAGATAGATAGATTAATAGATACAAATTGACTTGGGTTCCTAACTTGGATCTTTTTTTAATGTTTGGGCCTCGAGGACTGGAGCGGAAACCTTGAATGCCGTGGATTTCGTGAACGACCCCTCCAAGTGCCATGGCCATGGCACACCAGGGAGGAGCACCTCTCGGGGGTCCACCTCTGAGGCAGCGGTTGCTGAAGTCCCCGCTGGCCATTATTGTTGGCCCGCAGCTGATGGGGATGTCACTGACAAACCTGAGATTTCAGATTGGGATTGAACTGGGCATGAATTGGACTCATGAGATCAAATTCTAGGGTTTCCTAGAAAGGGGTACCCCCAAATCATTCATTAGGATTTTCCATTTTGGGGTACCCCGATGTTGGGAAACCCTCATATATCCCAAGATTAGTTGGATGTTGGATGATGTTGGAATGCTGAGGTGAAAAGGAGCAACGTGTTTGGTGCTGAGAACTTGCACCTGCCGAAGTTATTTGATGACCTCCAACAGGAGATTTCAAATTGCCATGCCCTTCTGACATGTTCAGAGTTACAAGCTGATTGGTGGTTTATTTTTAAAAAAATGTTCGATTCTGAAAATGGGAAGATGATCCCAATTAGTCGACACAATGATTTGGATGCTTTCAAAACATGTTGCAACTAAAAAACATGTGACATCTTCGATCAACCTGTGCACTGTGGAACCACGTGAGGTGGACGTGGGTGCAATTTTCGAGTTTTATTTGGCGGCTGGATCCATAGATAAGTGCGACACCCGATCTCTTGCTTAGCCAACTAAAAGTCAGCCGCACATGGAAATTTAACCATTAAAAATATGGAAATGAAAGCATCAAAAATATGAGGAAATCTGGATGGAATTGGAATTGGTGTATTTTTTTGGGGTCTAATACGAATGTATAATATCATACATGGTATCAATAATATCCCCCAAAGAGATGACAAGGACGTTATCACTAGTAGGATTTTACTGTTCTATGTTTTTGGAAATGTTATCTACTGTGGATATATAATACGATTAAATTGTATAGCCAACAACAAGTTTTGTTGGCCAACTAGAATGCTGATAAACGCAATCAATGATGGACAATGAAGCATCAATCCGCATGAGCGACAAGGACAGGCTGACGTGACTGCAGATCATAGTACATACCTGCAAATATAAGAAATATCACCCCCAATGACCAAATCATTTTATTTCAGGTTGGTGAATTGATTTTCGTCAGCCACATGGATAGAAGATTCTTCCGCTCAGGTTGAAGCTTTTGGCCTCGAATTCCAACTTCACCAGCTCAAAAAAACTCATTGTTGTTTAGATTTTGATTACCGCTCCAAATTCTCCGAATCTTGGAAGCCGATAGCATCATATAGCATTCATATAGCATTCATATGGCTGTTGTATCCAATTGTGATATCCAGAGACAGATCTATCCCAGATGATGACGCTGAGGCAATTGAAGGTCATCCCTGGAGCCTGCCATCAGCTCTTTCAGGACGAAGATCATGAAGAAGCGGAAATTCCATGATTTTCAGATGATAAATGATTAGATGATCAGCTTAGCTACACATTGTATCCTAAAATGCTATAAATGTGGATAAATGTGGATAAATGTTGATGGAAAAAGCAGCTTCAAAATGCTACGCCACTATCCTTTGCGAACGACCCAACGCAAGATATTGTGGAACTGGGGCATGGTGTCTCATTCGCTGATTTGGGCCGATTTGGGGTGACGGGAACAGACACCAATCCATGTTGGGGTTACTCTATTTGTAGAACCTCAAGCGTTCATGTCAAGGATGTCAAACATCACCCCAAAAAAGGAATAGGTACGGACTGTGGGGTCAAAGTTACAACCCAAACGCGGCCAAAGCCCATCTCGATTTGCGATCGTTCCTGGGGATGGTTCGATGTCCAGGACAAAGCGGACATCACTCGACAAGCAGCGCGGGACTCGGGCTCCAACACAACTGCGATCGGTCAAGATTTAGAAAGCCCAATCCATTGGATGTTCAAATTCTACTGGGTTTGTCTGAATATAGGGTACCCCCAATCCACTAGATTATCTCCCTTTTAACTTGACTATTTGTGGGGGTTGAATGGTATTCCGGGTATTCCCAATTTTACTTAAGAGTGGCAGAAACAATTTAGGCCTTGTGTTTTTGGATCAGCCCGCACATGTCAGACCCATCAGCCCGTAAATTTTGTCGATTTCTAGAACGTCCCTGCGCGGTCTCGACTGACATTGGATAGAAAGTTGGGATAGAGACAAACACATAGTGTCTCAAAGAATGTAGAGATTGGAAATAGGTGTCACTATGTCTCACTGCCATTTCAATTATTTCAATCTGGTTTCCTGTTTCTATGGAAACTCAGGGCCACTATAGAGGCATCTTACCGATGTCATCAAACACCTCCTTTGCAGTGTTGCATTGCCTGAGGTTCAGGAAGTCATTGCTTGGTTGGGTGCACATTCCTGACAGCTGCGTTTGAATAAGACAGTGCCATTATGTTTTCCCGTCAAGATGACGGCAAGGATCTAGTCACTTTGAGTAGACATTCGTAGATGATAGAAGGCAGAAAAACATCGGCCAGCGTCACAGTCTGAAACACCCTTGAAGTTCAAGAGATGTAATAAGTATAACCTCAAACCGTCAGTATGATCTGCCTTCAGATGATGAACTGCGGTGAACTGTGAAGCTGTGGAAAAAGAAAGGTGCATTAGATGAGTCAGAGCTGTCAGACATTTGTCATGTTGCACTGAGAGAGTAAGACTATTGCAAGAGGCTGATATCTCTGCAAACAGGTCTCCATGCTTTCCTTCTCCACTTCACACCTCTGACGAGTTTGCATCTACAGATAGATCCCCTTGAGGATACGTATAATACTGTTTGCTGCGACACATTTTTCGTAAAGGTGGGCTGTTTTGGGTCTCCAAGTCTCCTGTGTTCAACTTGTGAAATCTCCGCACTTCGGCTATCCACATTCCCACTATCAAATTGTATTCTTAAACAAATTCCCTGGTCTAATATCCCAATATTCATGAATATGTTGTTGATTTCAGGTCCCCAGAATCATAACATCCCAGAAGTATCAAATCTGATACATTCTAATGCATCTTGCAGCTTTTGAGATCTCAATTTCCCACTAGATGTATACAAATTCCCCCCAACTCTTTCCATTTTTGTTGGTATCCCAAGCTATGCCCATTGTTCCATCCCCCTCCCCCGGGTCGCCAGTGCCCGGCGTGGCGTCAGGTTCCAGAGCTGGCCATCGACGACTTCAGCGACTACGAGGACGACGAGCACGCGCGACGCAGTTCGTGGACGGCCTTGGACGAACACGACTGGGCCAAGCTGACGAAAGGTGCGGGTATGAAAAATGGCCACTGGGTGAACCCTGGGAAGGGAAACCAAAAAAAATGGGGTGACAAACAAAAAATTCCAATGTGCTGGTATGGTCTCATGGAATTAAAGGGAAAGCAATGGGAATTAAAGGGAAAGCAATGGGTTTGGGCTACACAACTATTCGAAACACCCAATTTTCGGTGAATGGAGGCAGTGCTATGGTGGTATACCGGTCTCTCATCAACAGGGAACAGCTCCAAGGATGGTCAATGAACTCGGCAAAGTTGAAAGAATGATTTCCTGAGCGCTGTATCTTCAGAATGTAATCGTTGCTATCATTAATCATCATTGACTGTGAGGCATGTTTTTCCAACACGCCAGCTCAGATCTCATATTCGAATAAATCCTCCGGAAGGGAGCGGTTTCAGGACGTCATAGTCAACTAGTTTTTGCTGGAAGCATTTGTAAATCGTTTTTGATCACCACATATAGCCCCAGACTGGACTGAAGCCACAATGTTGAAAAAGCAGTTCAAGGAATTTGTAACCCTTCTTACTTTTCCATTGTGACACTCTAGGCTAGAAGCACTGACAACATTTGGAATGGCCCCAGCTTTTACACATTCAGCAATGACGCAGTTAGTCATGGAGCCATTGTAGCAATTCCCAATGGCCCAGTCGCAGGATGATGGAGACGGAATCTTCAAAAATACCGATGAAATGCATGGTCCAAAAAACCCAAATCCTAATAAGCTAAAATCATCCAAAATTTATGGTAAAGGCATGGCCGGTTAGTTTTTCTCAATAGCAGCCGCTGTGCGTCCCAGGTTGCTGTTAAATACGTTTGATTCATACCTTATGGGGTGATCCCGTTAAAGCTACCTGGCTGTTTGACGATACTAGAATCCATCTGGGGAATTCCCATGAAACAATCAACACAAGGGGATTGCCACCAGGTTTAAAAACGTTTCGATGGAGGCGGTTTGTTTCCTCCAGATGTACATGCAATTGGATGTTCACACCGGCCAAATATGATTGAGGTATCCGAGTTTGTTTGGATGGTGGACCTCTTTGTAGGTTGGTGCTACATGAGAAAAGGCAAATATATTGTTTGATTGATGTGTGGATTTTTCATTTGCCATAAGATTTCCGTCATAAGATTTCCGTGATGAAAAGGCAGTGGATTCAAGCATGTGCAAGCATATGTTGCAAAGTTCAATGATTCAGGTCATGAAGGTCAACAAGTGCAAGAACCTGATGCTGGAGGCTGTTTGGTAACCCCGGTGAATAAGTTCTTGAGTTCTTGGGATTGTAGAAGTGTTTTTTCAACCGTGGCTACCAACCACTTACAAAGTGGGATAATCCTCCAACATGGACACGGGCCAGTACTTATAGAACCACAGACCATGTTTTTTGGTGATCGCCCCTTTACTATCTTTATACTTGCACCAGGGTTTTGACCCATTCACGTAGATTTCTGATTTGCGTTCTGTATTTGCTTCCTATGTTGTAAAGCAGTCTGCCTCACACCCTCAGATCGAAAAGTCCCAAACGCCATGCATTCGCAGCAGCAGTTTGCTGAGACGACTACTGAAAGTCTAGGTGCTTACTGTGAAACAACTGGTTCAAGCCTTACCCATGAACCATTTGCATCATTCAGGAATCAGCATAACACTAGTTGTATCACCGTTTTTTCATGTTTTCACTGATACGCTGTGATGCAAACAGATTAGACTGTGGAAGGTAGTACTTCAAGATGTGACAAGCACGCGTCAAAGTGATTTATATAATGATATTCAATGTATGTCTGGACACATGGATCTTTAATTGTGGCGCCTTTTGGTTTCATCCCATGTGTAAGATAGATTTTTCATTTTAAGTTTTCCCATGTTTAATAGTGGGTAAAACTGTCAACAAACAGAGCGTTTAAGAAAATGTTCCCATTGTCAAGAAACTATAAGTGCCGAGTGGCTGCTTAGCCCTGAAAAAATTCAACACCTTGACTGGAAGGGTCTTCTAACTGGAAAATCCAGACATTAATCATTAATCAATGGACATCACTGAACTGGAAAGTATGCCGGAAAATCATTTCCGGTCATGCCATATTTCACCCCGCAGGTGAGGAGACATGGTGACAAGCCAGTGGTGTTAGATGCTCGTAGAACTGCGATCGAAAAAAAAGTGGGGCTCTGCGCAGCTACCAATGATGGATTGGCGTATTCATGGTGATGCGGGGATTAATGGCATGAATAGTAAATGGATTAGCAGCCTGCAAAGGATTCATATTCACGCAACCGTTGCAAGTCTGGATGACGATGGCAAGAAATGCTGGAAACTGGAAATCATGTCCTGATGTGACAACTTTGCTTTAGCCGGCATGACTTCTCAGATGCAGGGTATGTGAAAAGAAGGTGACAGAAATATGGCAGTCAGATGCAGTCAAAGTGTTTCAAGCACATTGCGTCTCAGCATTCTGATCTCAAAAAAGGGCAGATCCATCTTTGAATCCGTCAGCCAGCTTTTGTTTGTCCAATAGTTTCCAACAGCTCCAACATCAAATCAGTCAACATGTTTTGCCATTGATCATGATCCAGGCTTGCGAAACCCGAAGCCGTGGCGCTGGATCATCTGCCGCCAATGGCGCGACCGCAATCGAGGAAGGTCCTGGCCAAGCGACCAAGGCGAACCGCCTCCGTGGTAGTGGAGGAGTGCTGAAAATCTTGGGAACAATGGGGATTTGGGAACGATAGTGGATAATCACTTTAAAGGCATTGATTTTAAAGGTGATTCTTTTCAGTAAAACATCATGAGAATTACTTTCTTCAAGTGATCCCCGCCATGACATTCTATCTGATATATATTCTGACATCCTGTCTGACATTCTATGTGACATCTTGCACTCGCAATTGAGGTCCCGCAGTGCCCACTGAGATCTGGAGCCCCGAGCACGCGGTTGAGGGCGGAGTCCGAGGCGAGGAGGTAGGAGGAGGCGGTGGGCGGCATGCAGT
>Ga0126342_10000170_pt1 | contig 52670 bp, 41 predicted proteins | sample Cyp1metagenome_FD_92528 | JGI IMG/M metagenome (GOLD analysis project Ga0126342, IMG submission 92528) | Coral microbial communities from Lord Howe Island, Old Settlement Bay, Australia - Cyphastrea 1 metagenome | ecosystem: Host-associated > Invertebrates > Cnidaria > Coral ...
ATAATATAATATATAATATAATATATAATATATAATATATAATATATAATATATAATATATAATATATAATATATAATATATAATATATAATATATAATATATAATATATAATATCTAATATCTAATATATAATATATAATATATAATATATTATATATAATATATAATATATAATATATAATATATAATATATAATATATAATATAATATAATATAATATAATATAAATATATATATGTGGAGGTTTCCCGAAATAGGGATACCTCCAAACCATCCATTTGTAGATGGTACCCCCATTTATGGAAAACCCATTCCGTCTCTACAAGATGAGCCCCGCAGTTATCAGGCGGTGTTCGCCAGCTTAGGCAACAACTGGAGCTGACCTGGCAATCGAAAATGGCAAGTTGACAATGCCCCATTTAGTTTCATCATTTTCCCATATGTATATATATATACATACATACATATATATATGCACACACACACACATATATGTATATATGTGTATAGATGCCCATATATTGCGGATTTCCCATGTTTGATTACCGGTGCAAAGGGTTGGCTCCAGGAGCCAGTCACTGCTCGTGCTAGCGAAGGTGCGAGTCAAGCCCAAAATGAATGGATCCATTTTTAGAGGGGGCAGGCCGGGGCAGGTTTTTCCCACATAGCCGTATTGATTGCTATAATTATTCATGTTTTCCCATTGCATCCACAGTATTTCCAATCTTTCCTATCCACATTAGATCGTTAAATCCATTCAACTAGCCTTTAAAAGGCTGGTTAAATCCAAACAAGAGTCTCAACCGCTTCTTCATGTTCGGTTCAAATCGCCATAGTGGGTTATGATGCCTGTTTTTATGGGGTTTCAATATCTGCCATTGGTTGAGTTATAAATAATTGGTTTCATAGAATTTGTTGGTTACAACTTCATTCACAGCCATCATTGTAGCGGGTTATAATTTTTTACAACTCATTTTTCCAATGCTACTCTGGATGGAAGAAATCCTGCACCAGTTGATAGATGGTTTATCCCATTATTTATAGGGTTTTAACCATCCGTTCGGTGGTGCAAGATTTCGCTGGCCCAGCCACAGTATCCCATCTTTTCCCGAGTAGATCGCCATGGCGACTGACTGACAATTTGTCGATCCAAAGCCAGAACTGTCTGGTTGAAGCCCCTGGTGATTCATTGATAGCCCATTTCATAGGAATTATCCTATGAAAAAGACACCACTATAGTAGCCACGTTGTACCACCTGTAATATATATATATTATATACCCATTATACTCTAGCTACATCATATCCACATCATATCCACATTATATCCCTTCTATAATTATATCCATATTCTATGCCAAGTATACCCCCATAACATGTTTTGCTGTTCCCCTTTATATACCCACTATATATTGGTTTTTCCATTCCTGTCCAATTGCCTCCCCTTTTTTAACCAGGATAATCATGATCATGTTGATGAGGTATCCAGTTAAATCTAAATATCGTATTGATCTTCCCTATGGTTGTTTGTTTTGTCTATTGACCAACCAGTACAACCATGGTTCCATAGGACTTCACCATTATATCCCTGTTAGATCCATTAAAGGAGCCATGCAACAGGAACCGATTGAGGACGGAGGTACCTACCATATATAAGGCCTATTTTTCAGGCCTATGTAAGGGAATATCACCACAATTCATATGGTCTTAAATGGTACTAACGTACCTCCATTTTAGGATTCTGAAATTCCCATTGACATTAATATCCCTATTATCTCCCCCTTAAACCTAATCTTTTCACATTTGATATATTGCCGTATCGCCATGAAATATTCCATTACACCCAAAATTTCCTTACTATCAATGTGATCTTTCCATACAGCCAGCCATGTTTCATTACCGAAGGGTAACCGTCAGTTATCAGTTGCATTATTCACTTCATTAACTACAGATATATCTGTTCTATCTTACTGAAGTCCCGTGAAATTCTCATTCAAATCCCATATACTTTATCATAAGAATTCATTAATTTTAAATCCAATTTCACTATAATTATATCAATAATCATTCACAATAATCCAATAGTAATCAGTAGTCCAATAATAACCCATAATATTCCAGTAATACTGGTTACTACTGGATTGTATTGTTTATTAGACTATCAGTATTCCATTCATATATCCAGTAGTGGATATATTCCAATCATAATCCACAAAAATCCATTCAATGGGAATTCCAGGATCCTAACATGGAGGTACTGTACCATATAAGGCCATATTTTGTGGGGATATTCCCTTACATGGGCCTGAAAAATAGGCGGTTGATCCATTGATCTATGGCTGTTCGGATGAGATCTTTCTCCAGGTCGCAGTTCGGCCCGCGGCGGCGAACGCGGCGCTGGCGGCGCTTCGTCGCCGGAGCCGCCGCTGGCGATGGCGGAGCCGCGGCGGATGGAGCAGGTGCCGGGGGGGCGGGTGAGGCTCCAGCAACGATGGCAGGTAGATCACTATCACCAGAGGACCAATCTCGCATCATATTGTGGGTTATATATATATATATGTATATTAATATATATATATATATATATACATATGTATGTATATATATATGGAGGTTTCCTAAAATGGTGGTATCCCAAAATCATCCATTTATAGATATAGATTTTCCATTATCCAGCGAGCTTGGGGTATCCCCACCTCAACTGATGAGGATCAACCATTGGAGTTTGGGATCAATTCCCCTATCGACCGGTGTTGCAGACAGGCAATTGCATTACCCTTTTTAATGGTGGTTTAATGGTGGTTTAATGGTGGTTTAATGGGATAAAAAACCAACAAAAATGGTGATTTAATGGGATTTACCCTCTGGTAAACTAACACTTTGCCATGGAAAATCACCATGCTATAAATGGGAAAATCAACGAACTTTCTATGGCCATTTTCAATAGCTTTTTGTATGTTTACCAGAGGGTAATTCTTCATGAAAGCGGTTTCAGATGGCCTCATGCACAGTATACGCGACGACCGCAAAATTTGAATATTTGGTAGAACGTAGGACATAGCCATAAACTGTGCGGGGGTTAACAGGACTGTATTTTCAACATTGAAAGTCGCAATCCCTTGTGCCTGTCAGCGAAAATTGTGTGTTTTAGGCCCAAAAAAAAACAAAATCAGGATGTTTTTTGGAAACACATGCGTTTTACCACAGTTTTGGAACCCTTTGTCGGTCAACTTCACTTTTTACCCTCGCATCTTCGCTTGCTTTATCAGTCGCTTGGGAGTCTCTCGCAGGACGCAGTCTCTGCTGTGCTTTGTTGATCTTTGTTGATTTTGCCTTTCTTTCTGGTATGAATGCCCGGTGGAAGCTTATCTTTGATTTTCTTCCACCTGCAGTCGATACCACCTGTGTGCACACTCAAACCTGGCTTTGGTCTTCGTCGCTTCAAGCGAACAAATTCTCAAGCAGCATGACTCACTACATCATGTTATCATGTTTCAACAGGTATGTCTTCGAGCAGGAGGAGGGTTATGCCTTTGCACCATCAGTCACCAAGTAATATCGCTTTTTGATCTTCTCCATGTTAGCAAGTGCAAGAGAGAAGATCTTGTGAACGTAGCACGAAGATAGTTAGCAAGTGCAAGAGAAGACCTTGTGAACGTAGCACTAAGATAGTTAGCAAATGCAAGAAAAGATCTTGGTAATGTAGCATGAAGATAATGTGCATTTGAACATGAACGTTATTAACCCACCCCACTCCCCCACGCCCCACCCCACCCCACCCCACCCCAGCAAAAACAATGAAAACTCTTGTCCGGTTCCCCCCCCGCTAGCATAAACAGGTGGCAGCTGAATTGCAGTCTCACGCTTTCGAACTTAGGATTCAGTCATGTTGTGGTTTTTGTGATTGAACATGCATGACTGGAATCAGTCATCGCACAACAAAGATAGGCTTCGAGAAGTGTCAGAAAAGTGTTGATTGAGCGCATGCAAATGTTGAGATTGGATAAACAAGCATCTGAATATTCAACCGACGTGTGCATGTGATCCTTCCTGCGAAACTCCATTTTTTTATCTCTTGCAGATGTACAAAAAAAACTTGGGTGGTCGGTGGCTACTTCTTTTGTTGCAATAGTTGTAATGCAGGACATTAAAAAACCGTCAAACAACCACCAAAAAACGCGTAAACATGGGGCCAGTATGTGGTACCTTTCCTTATAAAAATCCATAATAACACGATATAACACTAATTTTCTATTAAATTGCCGCTAATTATAGCTAAATCCTTCAAAAACCCTAGCTATTGATATTGTTTTTATTTTTTAGAAAACCCTAGTTCCATGGGCATTTCATGGAAAATCAAACATCTTGAACTTTCTTAACTATCGTTAAGTATCCATCAGAATCCATAACAATCCACGGGATTTCCATTTTTTTCCAAAAATCCTTCATATCCCATTGGTTGTATCCCATTAAGCATCTATGGCTCTCCGCAGGAGCCCTTGTTGAAGGTCCGCACCGGCGGTTTCCAATACTTCGACGGCCGCGGCGACCGCGGCACGGCGACCATGGCGACCCGCGAAACGACGAGCGCGACGCCGGGTGCAACGGAGGAGAAAGCGATGTGACCCGATTTTCCACATGGGACACCCCTTGGGACAGTTGGTGGATGGGATTTGAAGTAATGTCAACCCCGGATTAATAAACCCCTAGGCTGTTGAATTGGGGAGGGTACCATTTAAGTATTAGATTCTGACTATTGGGAATACCGCCTAATTAATAAACCATGGACCATGGTTTATTAATCCGGGATTTGAAGTACTATAAAATGGTGGGTTTATGGTATTATACTGAGGTTAGAATGGGATCTTACCCAATACAAATTGGGATCATTGGTGGAAATGATGGGATTTACCCTTTGGTAAACCAACATATCTAACACAGCGAACTGGAAAATCTGCATTTATTTGGGTAAATCAACGCACTAAATGGGCAATTTTCCATATCTATAATCTATATAATATGTTAAATTGCCAGGGAGTAATCAGCAAAAACTTGGGATGCAACAAAAATGCTCGAAATATTATGTTGTTTTTTTTGGGGGTGGTTATAGTTGATTATAATGGATTTCAATGGTAATTATAATGGGAATATGTTTCTTCTTTTTTCAGAGGGTAATATTTATGGGATTTGGCCAGTCATGAGGATTTTAAAATGATGATTGGGAACACCTAAAACACCTGAAATCATCCCAAATGAATTATTTCACAGGGGGAAACCGCTGGTTTTGCAGGGTGCCTCTATTTTAGGAAACACAATCCCCAAACACAAAAATGCTCATTATGCTGACAGGAATGCGAGTTCAAAGATTTTGTTCAAAACAAACGGTGTATATCCATCCCGGGGATGTGTCAATGGCCTCAATGGCCCATAGCCATATCCCCGGGTGATCAAAACTCAGTACCATATGGCTCCATATTTTGGGGAAACATCCATAAATTCAGGCGACTATGGTACCAGAGTTTTGCGTAGCCACATTTTTCCTGGTGGATCAAGATTTTTTTTGTGATGAGCGAGTATCCCAATGGTCGGTCGTTGTTTGAATCCAATTTTGTGGTAGATAAATCCAACATTCAATAGGTGGTCAATCGAAGAATAGACGGTGACGAAACCTCGTTTGCCATCGTTTGCCCAAATTCATCATAGGCATTGAGAACAAGGCCCCCAAAGTTTATTTGATTGTTTGTAAATGTTTGTATAGTAACGCCTTGAAAACAGAGTTCAGTGTTTCCAGGATGCTTTGTGGATGATGGTTTCCTCGTAATTTCCAGGTTCTCAACTTTTCTCACATCATTTTAGGGTGTTTACGGTAGGTCATCGAAACTCCATTCGCTTGGCATGTCTGACATCGCGCGGCCCAGGGCGTGACGATGTCCTGCATCACCCGTTTCGTTTCGTTTCACTACCGTATTCCGAACGGCCGTGCCAGAATGACCTCGCAGTTTCACCCTTTTTTTGCAATTTTTTGCCATTTTTTGCCGTGGTCAAAAGTTGGATTCTTTGCTCAAAGAATGGGGGATGGTCATGAATCCTTCAGGATCTATATCATTTTATATCCCGAGTTTGGCATCATTTTCGTAAGCTGGCCGTTTTGGGGGGTATACCTCATGTTTTTGGGCAAGGCCATATATCATATACCAGTTTGTAGGCTATATATATATATATATGTATACATCCCATTGAAACCCATGAGTATCCCTTTGAAGATTAACTCATTCGTGGCCCCGGTGTTCGGATTTGAGTGGTTTATCCAAGCCATCCAAGCCTTCTCTCCTCTTGCGGCGACTTAGCTGACTTAGCTGACGTAAAAAAATCACCACATCTAGCTGGTAAATGACAGAACTTGGGGACATTTACACTCCCATTCTTGCAAGCGCATGAACAAAACACCCATATAAATATATACATATAAATATATACATATACATATATAAATATATACATATACATATATACATATATACATATACATATATACATATATATATATATACATATATATATATATATATATGCACATATGTATATATATATATACATATATACATAGATATATATGTATACATATATATATATATACATATGTATATGTATACATATATAACATATATCTAGAACATTCCACGATATCATGTTCCATGAAAAGACGTTATACTTATATCCCTAGTAGTTTATACTATTCTGTATACCCAACTAGCCCGCTTTACAACCCAATCAGACCCCATGTATACCTCAAAAACGATTCCGTCCAAATTTAGAACTTAATTCATGGGAATAACAATTTATAACACCATAAAAATGAGATTCAAAAAATCCTCAGACGCCTTCTGAGCTTTTTTGTACTTAAACTTTAGGCTCCAGACATGGTTGGCTTTGCAGTACCCCAATATCAATAGCCACCTCGCAACGTTAGAAAGTATTTGCCCAGGTATATCCAGGTACCCTCTGGTTATGTCAAACATAGCTATTGAAAATGGCCATAGAAATAGTGGATTTTCCCAGCTATAAAATGGTGGATCTTTCCATAGTAAACTGTTAGTTTACCAGAGGGTATATTGAGAAATAATGAATCCCAACTCAATGGATATTGACTCGGTATGTATCCCATTGGTTTTTTAAATATCCATTCTCATCCATTAACTCTTTGGATTGGAGAAAGGGACAATTGAAACCGGAAACTTTCACATTTCATGGTTTTTAAACCCTGGTCAAAAACCATCATTTCATGGTTTTTAAACCCTGGTCAAAAACCATCATTTAATGGTAAAAACCATGGTCAAAACCATCATTTAATGGTAAAAACCATGGTAAAAACCATGGTTTCCGGTGAAGATTTTCCCAACAAAACCAATCCTAGGACCCCCATCATCGCACCCACTGCGTTCACGCGACCAGCACGACCTCCCATCTCCCGAAGACCGGGAGGTTTTTGCCATGACTGATGACCGATGCCGGTGCCATGGAAAACACCATTTGATCCGCCAAAATTACGGATTTTTTACCATTAAATGATGGTTTTTACCAGGTTTTAGCAACCAAATGATGGATTTTAGAGGGTTTTCTCAACCAAATGATGGATTTTGCCAGCAACACTTGGATATTTTGGCGACCTCAAGTTGGATTTCCAGCCAAAATGGTGGATTTGAGCAGCTAGAATGGTGGAATGGTGACGACAGCAGGGTTTTTGCCATCAAGATGTAGGGGTTTCTTAAAATGGGGGATACACTATGACCATGCGGCATTTTGATGTGGAAAGCGAGGCTTTTGGGATGCAATTTTGAAACAGATTAGAGAAACATCGAGAAACTCTGTGAGATTTCATAAAAAATCCCATGAGACAGGTCATTTTTTTAAGCCATTAAAAAAGCCATGTATTCTCAGCAGTTGAGATATCATAAATTGAGCACCATGTTTTCGGCAGGGCAGGTGCCCGGAGATCTTGGAGTTGCAAAGTGCTCTCCATCATCAGGCCGGCGTGAAAATGGTGAGACGGTTGCGGTTTTTTGTTGAAGCCGTCAGAAACATCTCGGGAATTCATCGAAAATTTTCACTTGTCCCTTTAATAATTTCCGAAAGGATCGGCCTACAGAGACATCTATTACTGTTTGAGTCAGACAGGTATGAGATTTAATTGGTGGGTTCTATGAACAGTCATATTGTCGGGATTCAACCAACCCCATAATACAGACAGGAACGCCACCAGGGCCCTACCCCACAACCTTTTTTTAGAAATGCAGTATATTATGAAAGTATGTGCTATTTATGGTTCGGCTTAAATTTGTTGCAACATCTCACTATAGAATCTGTTAGAATATTGTTATATAATTATATACATTAATACTTAGTATGTAAAATCTTAAGCTTGTAACAAACTTAGTGGAGTCACAGCATAGTTTACAGAATTTCTTTGGCTCTGACAGGCATGCTATAGGCAATTGAACTATAGTTGTTTTATTGTTTCGAAACTTCCACCCCGGCACGTCTGGGCACTGGCTGGTGTTTAAGAAAACAACAAAAACACCGTAAACATAGCCCCCGCACCGCGTTACACTGTCCCAAAAAGGGCTCTTTTGCCGGGCTTGCCAAGGGTTTAGCTTGCCAGGCTTGTCAAGGGCTTATCGCTTATTAAGGGCTTACTGATCACCACCACCAAGAAGGGATCGCTAGGTCAGGTCTTGTTTTTTGGGGTGGTTGAATCCCGACATGAGGAAACCGCATGGCGTGAACGTCGTTGACATACCCTCTGGTAAACTAACATGGCTATGGAAAGTCACCATTTTTCATGGGTAAATCAACTATAAACGGGCCATGTTCAATAGCTATGTTAAAATACCAGAGAGTATGACATTGCATTATTGCGCAAGGGTGACTCAAATCCTTGATTCATGGCATGTATTGTTGCCCTGTAGTGGTTGTTAAAATCTTTGACAAGTAAAATTGAAATCCTTTTGCGAGGCGATCGCCATGGAATAGTTTGGTCAGCTATTTTTTTCCACCTTAAATTCAAATCAACCAAAACTCTCCAACCGATGGTGGCAGCCAGTTTTCTGCAGCTTGAACGGCGGGATGAATCGTTGGCATTTGCGGCTCAGAAAGCATGATGTAGCTCCAAGACGCAAAAAAAGTATCGGACATCTCAAGGTGTGGTTCCTAATGTGGTTCCATTGATAAACCATCCCCAATGTTGATATGCATGGTTTGTAAATATATTCCCAAAATAGCAGCTTTATTATTGGGTTTACCACATGAATGAGCATGGACTTGAAGACTTGAAACGCGGAATAGTGGTTTTGCTGTCAGTGAAAAAACCCAAGTTCCTACCAGTACTGCAATTTGATGACCTCTCCTTGATTTCACACTCAACGTGCCCATGCCAAGTTGTTTGCATTGCTTTTCAGCGGTCTGCATTCGATTAAAAAATACCAGCCAGCTGGGTAGTGTTCGGTTCCAAATTGAGCAAGAAAATGCGAGAAACTCATGAAAAAAGTGGGGTTTTCCCGAAAAACCGGCAGCAAAATGCCACTAAAGAACTTGGGGTTTTCCACTGAATAGTGCTGGTTTTCCGATTCGCCCATGAACTTCTTCAGCAATGGTCAAGAGGTGCCGAATTGTCGTATACAATTGGTAGATGTGTTCACCTTGAAAGGTGAAGTAGCCATGGAAAATGGGTAGAACACGGTATAGCAAACCTATGTTCAATACGTGCAGGCTGCATTTACCATGGACCATGGTGTTGTTTGTTGTGGACGGCATTTTGGGAGACGTGTTTGTGGAGTGCCCTGAGGCTGAGGAATCTATTCTTGCACTCCAAACACAAACGGTTTGCAGATGGTTGACCTCTTGCAAATTAAAATTATAAATGCAATCTTTGATCGTTGGAGGGTATTTATGAGGTTTTTCAATCACCCCCTCTATGGAACCCAACATCCACAACAACGCCAAGGTTAAGGCGTGTGTTTGCAAACCTATTTTGGAGGGCTATGCAACTTAGTAAAAGCCTGGTGGACTAATCATGGTTATGGTCCCATGGCCTAAATTCCAGAAAGGGCTGCTACCCATTCGAGGGTTTCCTCCGCATTTCCGAGTTGGTGGATATCCCCTTGTTTTTGATGGGCTTACTTAGCTGCTATGGCCTAAAAGAATCCAGTGACGAAGATGAAAACGCCCTCACTACTGTGGATGGGCCAGCGAAATCCTGCACCGAACGGATGGTTGAAACCCAATAGTTTATGGGATCAACCATCTATCAACTGGTGATTCGGATTTCGCTGGCCCATCCACAGTATGTTGGTTTCTGTTGGTATCCCATGGTTGGTGCGTAAGTTTCATTGGGACAAGATGTGCATCATAGGCAACAAACCCAGCCACCAAAGCCTGGTCAACGTCCCCGTTGTCAAATGATCATCTTTGATTACCAACGGGTGCAATCAATCATCCTCATTTGGGGGTTTCCTAAGTCATAGGGGTACCCCCAAATCATCAATTTTAGATTGGGATTTTCCCTTATATAACTTATAAACCATCCATTTTGGGGATCCCCATTTATGGAAACCCCCATTTATGAAGTCGAATAGCACCATTTCATTGGTTATGTAATCCAAATCTGTGCCGACCGCATTTTCACTACTCGAAAACCAACCACTCCTGGGTATTCCCCATTTTGGACGGGACAAATCTACGAACCACTCAGGATTTGCTTGAAAGAATTGGAGTCCGGGGCATGAAACCCAGCAGGCTATGGGTAAAAATGGATGGTTTCATTGTGGAATGTGCATCCCTCGAATCGGATCGTTTATAGTCCATGTATAGTCCATATTTCATCCCATCTATAATAGGGAATATTTCAAACATCTAGTGATGTTGATGTTTTTTTTGGACCCATTTACTAAGTGGGGCCCGCATCCCCAAGTAGACAAACAGACCAATTTTGGTTCAGAAGTACCAAGACTTGACCCACACGGTTTCTTCATCCTCGGTTCGCACTCGCCTGTTAAAAGGCCCTGTTACCTCGTGCTGAGCGCCTAGAAAGCGAGGAAGAGGTGCCATGCTGAGTAGTTTTTGAACATCATTTTCCGAAAAGTCTCAGAAATCGGGCTGGAATTGTTGGGCACAACTATGTAACTAGAGGCTATTTCATGAAGCGAAAATTGTGAGCGAAGCAAACATGGTTGATAGTTGTGGGAATCATCACATCCCCTTTTTTCAAAACACCCTAAACAAGGCATTTTTGGGGCGCGTTTAATATTAGTGGGAGGGGATGTTTCATATCAGGGAATCATCTCAGAATTTTGATCACAATTTTGTCGTTGACTCAGTGAAGTTCGGGGTTCAAGAGAACATCAAGGTGACTTTTTTTGGGGTTTGAACAGAGCCTCAATTTTCATGGTTCATTCTCATTTTCATCAACTTGCCAACATTTCATGGTTCTTACTTATTTTCCTCATGATTTTTGATGGTCATTTGGTGGATAGCCTACTTTCAGACAAAGCCATATCAACCAAATCGTTCAGACAGCTGGAATATTGAATATTTCCCAGTCCATGTTTGATCAGGATAAGGATTATCAAAAAACCACCCCCAAACATTCCCATGATACGGTGGATGGTTGCGAAATCCTGCACCACCGAACGAATGGTTGAAACCCTAGAAATAATGGGAAAAACCACCACCGTCCTCAACTGGTGAGGCCCGGATTTTTCGGATTTGGCCCATCTCATGATACCCTCTGGTAAACATACAAATAGCTATTGAAAATGGCCATAGAAATAGTGGATTTTCCCATTAAAAATGGTGATTTTCTATATAGTTATGTTAGTTTACCAGAGGGTAACCCCTATTGTTGTTGGTTAAACCACTAGGTTGGTGAATCAACTGCAACCACTTCGTTACAAATTTTTCGGCTTTTCTAAAATGGGCGATACCCCCAAATCATCCAGTCGTCATGGATGGCCATTTTAGTATAGAAACCCTAGGTTTTGGGGATTCGCATATATTTTTTTCTCATTTTAAGAGACACCCACATATTCCCATACCACTAATCCCATCCCCCGTATTAAACATACCCATAAATGGTTCCAAATAAGTGTAAATCCCCCACTCAACCATGGTGTATGGAGGGGTGTTTCATATTAGGATATGATATGATAAACAAGTCGTTTTATTTTTTGGGATTTCCATGGATGTACCGTTTTTACCCCCAGATATTCCCATACCATTGTGAAATATCCCATCAAAAAACTACCGCAGATCTGTGATAACTCAGGTACTAGCGGCACTGGGCCAGTGTCCGTGCTATTGGAAGTACGATCCCTCCAACAGAAAAGTCCAAAGCAAATCCACAGTATTTTTGTGACGTCCTCACTTCCCACTTCCCAGATTGCGGTGGAGCAACTGGATGGCAGCCGTGCATGGCAAATCCTGTCTGGAAGCCAAGGGCTCCCCTCACCAGGAGGTTTCAATAGGAGTACTCCAATTTTAGGATGATGAATCATATGTATATATATATAATTACCTTTCTTTTTTTAATAGTCGTCAATGTGTTTTTTTCTTGTATTCTTACCAACTAACACAGACCCTGGTGATATAGTGCTATCATCATGTTTAGAGGAAAGTAGTCCCAACCCCTTACTTGGCCAGGTCTATATTCGTCGGGGGGATGGCAAGTTACGTTGAAACGATCTTTTTCGGGGATACTATGCATGCCTTGGTTGGGCATGAAATCAAGGGGTTTTACCCTCTGGTTATGTCAAAATAGCTATTGAAAATGACCATCAAAATAGTGGATTTAGCCATTTAGCCATTCAAAATGGTGGATCTTTCCAGTTCGTTATGGGACAGTTTACCAGAGGTTTTACAAATCATAAAGAACTGGGAGATTAACCAACAATCATTGAATTCTTGGGCATTGGGGTTGTCTCAAAATGGGGGTAAACTGGTGTAGCCTCTGGTAATTCGTTCCAGTTTGCTATTGAACATGGCCCATAGAAAGTTCGTTGATGAATCCCCATCAATAGAATGGTGGATCTTGGTAAAATCGTTTTTTGTAAGCCCGTTTACCAGGCCGGGTATGTCCCATTCTATCCCCATTGTGGTTAGTTCACCTCCATTTCCAATTGGAAAATCTAAGTGTAACTTGTCCAAAAAACAATGGTAAACACACCATTACCTATGATTATCTATCACCTCCCAGGCCGGGTAGTTAGCAAATTTAATGGCAATTGATTCATTATTCATGGACGACCATAAATATCCCATGGGATGGTTGGAATGGGGGGAATGGGAATCAATTGAGGCTTCATGGATGATCCCACGGTCCAAAAAGAGTCACCTCTTTGAATGGAAAAATGTGGGTTATCCATGAAAGCCAGGATGGAGTGGAGGATGTCGATTTTCCCCCTCAAACGAGTTCAATTTTTTTAGTTTTGATTACCAGAGGATATGTTTTGAGAACAAGATGATAGACTTATTTCGTACATTTTCGGGCAATACCAGACATGATATACGCAACTTTTGGGTTTCGCACAAAGAAAAATCGGGATGTAATGCATGGAACAAGGAGGATGTTTCCCCAATGCAGCGAACATGGAAGACCAACTTTACAAGCATTTCTAGCTTCCATCTCTATTCGGGATGGCAGCATATGTATGTATTTGTGGTATCTATATACCCTCTGGTAATCAAACACGGCAATGGAAGATACCATATTTATAGGACCATTTCCCAGCTAGAGACGTCATTCTTGTTCGCGAATTTTCTATACACATACGTATATCTAGATACATACACTCCGGTAATTTAACATAGCTATTAAACATGGCCATCTATAGTTGATTTACCCATTGAACACGGCAATTTTCAATAGCTATGTTAGTTTACCAGAGGCTACACCAGTTTTTCCCTTGAGAAATCACACATGCCATCAGCTGCCATAGATGTCCGAACTTCCCATTGGTCGATTTTTGTAGAGGCTTCGGGCCATGAAAAGCAACCAATAGGCGGATGACTACGATATAACAGAATACCAACCCACACTTAGCCTCTGGTAAACTGTCACATAGCTATAGAAAAGGGCCCCGCTTTGAAATAGTGGATGACTCCCCATCAATAGAATGGTGGATCTTCCCAGTTCGTTATTTTGGACAGTTTACCAGGTAAATTTTCCTAAAAGGACAACATAAACTATATTGGAAACCACACTGGCTTTACATCAGGTTGGTCATCTTTTGGATCAACCATCCAATTTTGACGTTGAGATACCTATTGAACATGTGGATTATCGATTTTATATATTTACTCTTGTATAAATTCATTTGATGCTTCAATTCCACCTTTTCATGATTGAACACTCATATCATTAATTCTAGTACATGATGGGGCCCCCAAGATAGCTAAGTTGCCTTATAAGTGGCTTATCTATGGTTTATGGTAGATAACGAACTAGTTAATGGTGGTTATTTCATGGTTGAGAAACCAACAAACATCACTGGGGGGCCCCATCCTGTAGGATGTTGCTTTTCTATCTTGTACTGGGGTTGCATACTATCCTATCCTACCCCGTGATTTGAGGTATCGCCAGTCGCCAGTCACCATGGGTTTCACGACTAAAATGGTCATCCAGGTCATCCATAACTTGGATGCAAGAGGCTACCCCCATGACTATATATAGACACCTCCAAATACATAAATCTCTATATATATATATACACATATATATATATATATGTATACATATATATATATATATATACTAATAATCAGTATATATATATATGTATATATATAATTTAATATGTATATATATATATATAATTATACACACATATATATATATATATTCATATTCCCAGATGATATTTCCATTATATCCTCATAATTGTTGATTATATTTTTTGATTATCTGGTTGCTGGTTTCAAACATTTGGATTATTTTCCATCATATATGGGATGTCATCCTTCCCATTGACTCATATTTTTCAAGATGATTTTTTTAAACCACCAACCAGATATTATATGGTGAAATATCATCAACAAAAAACAACAGTATTGATGATATTTCCTCATGTTCTTTCAAATTATTCCCATATTGTTGGTGAAATATTCCCATGATATCCCCGTTGGTCGCCAGTTGGAACAACGCCCTGGATTTCATGGTAGTCTTCCGCGGAGTCACCTGATCAGCACATTTTCCATGGGGATATGAATGGATAACTAATGGGTAAATGTTGTAAAGCCAATCAGAATGGGATATTTATGGCATATTCATGGTATGTTATGATTTTTATGAGACTTTAAGGGATTTTATAGGATTTCATGGGGTTAAGAACCAACCATCATAGCGATATAACCGAGCAAAATAGAGATAATAAGCATAATCGTGATATAAACCATCAAACAACTTGGAGTTTAATGGGGGTTATCCATCTTTGATGGGATAGTAATGGATAGCTACATAATGGGAAATGAATGGATTAAAGGAGATATACCTATTTTCATGGATTAATGCTTGATATGAGTTTTTTTCATGGGTAAATAGATCCATATGAAAATGGATTGATGACCATCCCCCAATCTGGTATCCATATATAATCCAACATCCCAGGCACTGATGGCAAAATCGTAGAAGCGGGTGAGAAATACCAATGTCCAAACGTGCACCGGGGAAATTACTATTGGTTGGTGGTTTGGAACATTTGGATTATGTTTCCACATATTTGGAATTTCATCATCCCAACTGACTTTCATATTTTTCAGAGGGGTAGGCTCAACCACCAACCAGATGTCATATTTCAGGTTGAGATATAAGTGGCTTATCTACGGTATATGGTTTAGATGTAAGATGTATCTATACTAATTAGACTAATTAGCCAAAAATTCCACGAGCCACCAATTAGACTAATTAGCCACCACCAAATCCACTAGCTCGAAGTCTTGTCATGAACGCCTGATTCCTTGCCCACCTCTCACGTGGTGTCAGTTCTGCGAGCGGGAAGTGACATTGAACATTGAGCTCTTTGGAAAATACCCTCTGGTAAACTGTCCCATAACTATGGAAAGATCCACCATTTTCTAGATGGGTAAATCCACTATTTCGACTGGGCCATCTATTCCATAGCTTTTTGTATGTTTACCAGGCCGGGTAATTTTGTGCAGCGCAGCGGAGCCATTGAGTTGCTATAGTTCCACAGGAACTTCATGGTTTTTTGCTGATTTGAAAAGGTCTGCAAAGGAGGCCTAAAAAAACAGGACTTTTGAATACCTCGAAACTGAGAAACATTTCTAGGTGTCGAACTTCGGCAGAATGTTGTTCTGAACAATTTTTTCCGTCACATTTTGCTAAAGATTTCGGAAGAGGATCTGAAGGGACACCGATCTCTCGCAATGTCACAATGTCACCTGTGGATCACCATACTCAGTTCACGCCGCACGAAGGGCTTGGCGAGGCCGCCAAAGCTCCCTGCAAACATGAGTGATAAACATCATCTTGCACATCAATACCGGGCAAAGGGATATATATATATAATATATATAATATATATATATATGTATATATATGCATCCTGCGTAAAAGTGGCTAAAGCCTCACACGCATCAGCACCCATCAGTGCAGCATGAAACAAACCATCACTTCTAGCCAGATCAATTCTTGGTCGAATCAACGAGTGTTGTGACCCACTTTGTTTCATCGAGGATTTGACAACGTCGTTTATTGAAGTTGACCAACAAATTGAAGTGGTTTTGCAACATGTTCTTTTCTCGATCAATATGATCAACAATCTGATCTGCAAGATACATGAGTTTGTCTGAAAATGGAGGAACAAACTCAGATTCAGCAACTCCACGCGATTCAGCATTTGACCCGTGGCGATCTAAATTGGTTCCCAAAAGTCAAAAATTAAAAACTGCGGTAAACCGAGATTTTGCTACAATAAAGCAGCTATTTATACCTATTCTGAAAAACACTTGAGAACTGTATGCATGCAACACGCAGCATATGCATTACAAGATGGTTCTCAAATATGCAGCATGCTGCGGGCTGACAAGATCCCCTCTCCGCTCTCCCCTGGCTGCCGTCGAGATCTATATCTATGGATGTACGGGGCCCACCAGTGATGTGAATGTTGGTTTATAAACCATAACAACACCCCCATGAAAACTAGTTCATTATATCTACCATACACCATAGTCTAATGGTTAAATCATTTATAAGGCAACTTAGCTATCTTGGGGGCCCGAAAAATCTGTATAGATACATATACATATCATATACATATAAATCTGCATAAATTACAACGACCTCAGGTCGCGATGTCACTGGAATGTTGCTTAAGGAGAATCGTCCCCCAAATTTCGCCAGACGCTGAGGACTCGAGCGACAGTGAAAGCCGCGAAAGCGTGGAGGTTTTTCGAAAGGGGTGCTGAAAGGGGACCTCACTGGAATCATGGTTTAGATATAGGGAAATCATCCCCTTTTATGGCCTTTATTAATTCAGGTTAGTGTTTAATATTATAATTTGCCCAGATTCTTGGAAACCTGGACTACTTTTGTTTGACATATATACTCTTTCCCCTGATCAGCCCAGCCTATGTTTTCAATGCTATCCACCAATGCATTTTCTAAATCAGATGTCTCGTTCATGTCAAGGAGTTGGTTTTTTGCGTTTGGGATCACGCAACGGGCCGCCCTGGCACCAACCTTGCTCTCACCATACCAAAGGCCGGGGATCAATTCGGTATATCCTAAAACACCCTACGGTAATATAGCCCATTACTAATATAGCCAATGGTATTAGCTAAAATGGGGTATATCACTGTATATCCTAAAACACGTTATACATATAGATATATAGAGATATCTATATACTCTGTGTATATATATATAGATACACATTATATATATAATATACTGGTTGGTGGTTTGGAACATTTTTTATTTTTCCATTCAGTTGGGAATTTCATCATTCCAACCGACGAACTCTATCACTTTTCAGAGGTGTTGAAATTCGGAAAGCTTGGCGTTTCGCCATAGATGGATTTTCACCGAAAGCTGGTCATCGTGGCTATCACCAGGATGTTTTTTGGTAGCCGTGGTCAGACGGCTCACCAAAAATCATTGTTAGTCTTTCACCACGGATATCCACTATATACATGAATATGTATATATATATATATAAATAAATAAATAGATAGATAAATAAATAAATAAATAAATAAATATAAATAAAAGTATATATAACTGTACATATATATATATACATATATATACATATCCGACATGTTCCCGTTTTGGGCTTGTCCGGTCCTCATTTTCATCGACTCAGATGCAGCGCTGTTTCCTGCGGATCATCAAAGTATTGGTGGCCGTGGCTGCAGCTTGGATTATCCAACTTGGGGGTTGATGGTTTTCCAAGTTGAATATTTACCCTCTGGTAATTTAACATAGCTATTGAAAATCACCATTTTTAATGGGAAATCATTTAATCCGATTGTTTTGGCCTGAAAAGTTTGAAATTTAAATGGATTAAATGGTGTTTAAATATGGTTTAAATGGATTAAAATGGTTTTTAAGTGGTGAAAACAGTGACCAAAAATCGTGTTTTTTTTTTTTCGATGTTCCATGGTCGTTTTCGACGAAAACGCGCTTGTTCTTTGGTGCTTTGCAGGCCAGTGGGCCTGCCGGACGAACGCAATAAACATCTTGGAAGTGGTCAGCAAACCTCCAAAGTGGTCGAAATTTGGGTGACAACCAGTTGTTTTAAACCACATTGCGTAATTTGAATGTGATTTACATATATCTCCATAAAAAGCTCAGATGTCGGGTGTATACCCAACCCATTTGAAGTCGTTAAACCATCCCACCAAATCAGTTTCCGGACATGACATGGCAGACCAGGTGGTTGCACAACATCCATGAGATCACCTTGTTTACAATGAATTTGTAATTCAAACGACATACAAATGTTGGTAAACAAATGCATTACTGTTTTATCAAATCACCAGGTGGTTTCACTTGTTCAGTGAACCATCCACTTGGTTTTGTGTGAACATTGTTGCCCCCCAAAAAAACCACAGGTTCATCAACATTTTCCCCATTCAACACCTAACCATGATTGGCAGATAGACAACCTATTTTCAGACACACCTATCTATTGAAATCATCAATTGACCATTGGACTTATTGGCCAACTTTGAGCCTAGGAAATTCTTACCTGTTGGTAATGACTGACAGTTTGCGAACTGGACATTCACCAATTTTAGTAGGTATATATATATATATATTCAGCAATTGGTTTTACTATGGAGACAATATATATTGGTTTTATGACTGCTATAATTGGGATTGGGATTGAATCCCAATAATAGTATAATTAGACACCCAACTATACATAATATATATTGGTTTTATATACCAAAAATGTTTATGGTTAATCTATATGAATCACACAGCTAGTCACGCAAAGGCGTGAAAGTCTCATGGGGATATCACCCAAAACTAAAGATCCCCAAAAAGATAGATGTTGATGTTCAATACGCCGTTGTTAGTAGATGTTGGTGGTCATTTTTGATAAACCCAAATACAGTACATTAATAAACGACTTTACAGTCCCATTTTTATGACAGCCTGTGATTTTTCTGGAAGCTCTAAACGATCCTTAATTTTTTTTGGTTTGCTATATATAGATCTACATCTCAATTTCCACATCTTCCCCTGATCCCATCACGAAATCGAACCGAGGCGTTGATCGTCGTCCTGGGAGTCTACTTGTGGTGCTCAGCCATAGGCCCGAACAGCGCAGCGAAGCGAACGTGTACCCAGCGGCCCAGTGCCGTGTTTTGTGAAGTCAGGTCAGTGGGTTCAAACGTCACTGGACAGGGAAAAATTGTGGAGTTGACCATGGTTTATCATGATTTTTATGAGATATGACTGGTATTTGATGAGATATGTCGTCAACACTATGATATTTGGGCGTGTCCGAAACTATAAGATAGGTCATTTTCATGCAGAAAATGATGATAATCCAACTGATTTAGAGGTTACCCTATATTCAGACAACCCAAAATGTGAATTTCTACGATTATAACGAGATTGAACGGAGTTGAACCAACATTTTTTGCGGGATTTGTCATCAACATAAGCATTAGAATAAGCAAACCGGGATTTGATCATGAAACATGGAGTGTAACCAGCAAATGTGAGGAATTTGATTGTGAAAAAGTAGGTAACTTTTGGTGAAGGGTAGTTTGCGAACGCCGTGGACTGGGGACTGTGCGTTTTGTGGGACTTGGTGGAATTGGGATGCGTTAGGGTGAGGTGCGGTGGGGTGCAATAACTTGTAACACGCTCTTGATGCTACGCTGCTACGCTGCTACGCATTTAACTTGTTCAAGTAACTTGTAACACGTTTTTGATGCTAAGCTCTTACAGTAGCTTGTTCAAGCAACTTGTAACACGCTCTTGATGCTTGCAAATGGCGGTCATGAGAAGGATCATCACTGTGCCCACCGCACACAGTCTCCACACCACGGCATGACCGGGTAGTTTCATGGTTCATTTTTTTTTAATCGAGGTAAACACTACCGGCAAAATAATGTTATTTTTTGGGCAGGCTCATTACCCTCTGGTAAACTGTCCCATAACTATGGAACATCACCATGCTAATAATGGGGATTCATCAACGAATTATAACTAAATGGCCATTTTCAATAGCTACTCGTTTGACATAACCAGAGGGTAATAGCCATGCAAAAAATGACCATTTCTTACTGGACATGGCACCACATTTTCCCCCAAATTCGATCCACATGGTTCGCGTAGGGGTCCCAATGTTCTCCTGGAAGATTTATGATGACCTCCTTGGTCGATGTCAACAACACCCGCGGAAGAAACCAAGAATCCATGGTGGATGTAGGGAATTTACACATATTGGAACCCATTTAGGTTGCGTTTATATTAAGGGGAATGGGATTGCTATTGTTACCCTTCTTACTCTTTGGTAAACAAAGAGTTTGCGAGCTGGAAAATCATCAGTTTGAATCTTCATAGAGCAAAGTGTTAAATTACCGCGGTAATCATGCCGACTCTTCTCGTGATGATTTTATAATCCAGATACTTAACTATCCATACTGGTTGGTGGTTTGGAACATGTTTTATTTTGCCATTCAGTTGGGAATTTCATCATCCCAACTGACTTTCACTCCATTATTTTTTCAGAGGGGTACAGCAACAACCAGCATATCTCAACTGTTTATAGCAGCAAAATCGTCCACCTTTTTTCACCACAAATCTGAACTTTTCCGGGCCTTCGGGAGGAGGTGACCTATAGCGGTTACTCATCAATATCTATAAATATGGAATACATATTGAATATATAAACATCAAATTGAAGGGTTAATATTGAATATGTTAATCACCATCAATATTATTACAAAGCCATCTATTAACATTCTATTTTTGGTTAGGTTAATAGGGAATAAACATCAAATGTGGCGCTAACCATCCAACATTCAGGGTTCAACCACCAAACATGGGGATATAGTGGATATTTGCTGCTCCATACATGATGGGGGTCAAAACTTCTACCATAATTTGGGGGGATGAACATGTATGAATCCAAACTATTTCGGTGTTCAGCCCTGGGTGTTCACCCATCTCCATATTGTTAACTGCCGCTTGTTGAATGCTTGTTGAACCACTGATCTACCCTCTGATAATTTACCATAGCTATTGAAAATGGCCATAGAAAGTTAGTTCGTTTATTTACCTATGAAAACTGGTGGATCTTTCCAGTTCGTTATGTTAGCCCGTTTACCAGGCCGGGTATATCCCCATTTAAAAACATATGGGACCTCGATATGAATTCATATTCCCATTAGGTCATCCCTGACAGATTAGTTCGGGGGTGATAGCCTCTGGTTATGACTAACATATATAGCTATGGAAGCCATGGCCCAGGTGAAAATAGATGGTTTACCGAACTGAACTATTGATAGCATGGTGATTTTCTACTTCGCTATGTTAAATTCTATAGCTATGTTAGTCATTACCAGAGAAAAAACTAGCCTTTACAGTATATTTCGAGAATCAATGGCTGAATGGCCCCCCCACATGCCAGGCATTTAGGGACGATAAGACACAAACAATACACGCACTTAGATTGGGATCAACACCACATATAGCAAACCGTAAAATCCTATTGAAATCGTTGTAAAGTATATTTCTATTTTTTTTGGGAATTATACATGATTATATATCCATGTCTTGTTATACAAGTGTTGTACATGATTATACATGATTTTTTTTGGGGGTTATACATGTGTTTTTTAATGATTTGAAATAGCCAAGTCTCAATGTAACCATGGCGTAGCCGACCTGTGGCTGTCTGCCAGAAGCGACCTACGAGTATAGCAGCAAAGCCTGCGACGTTCCCTTGAACAAATATGCCCCTTGGTGCGGTCCGCGAGGACGTGCGCTGTGGTTTTTGGCAATGGTTTGGATGGTGTATTTGTCGTAGGGGGCTTGTCTAGACTCAAAAAATGAATGGAGATCTTGACACAGTGATGTAATGTATATATTTACCCTCTGGTTATTTAACATAGCCATGGAATAGATGGCCCATTGACTATTAATAGCATGGTGGATCTTTCCATGGCAAACTGTGAATGTCATAACCAGAGGCTATCTAAATTGATATACCAATTACTAATCTACGACACCTGAAGAAATTCCTGCAGGTGGACCGTTGGTTATCCGATTATTTTTTTTTGAATTACCCTCTGGTAAATAAACATAGACCCTGAAAATCACCAATTTTTAATGGAAACTAGTTTTCCAACCCCTATCTGCCAGGGTCTATGTTAATTTACCAGAGGGTAATTTTGAATTAGGGTGTTTTTTTCGAGAACTACATTTTTGGTGGATCTATTTTCATAAAGAGAACGGGCTAGCCGGAATCAGGACATGGAACATGATCATAACCAAATAGAAAACAACAGTTTCCAAAACATTTGAACACAACCATCATTCCGCAAAAAAACATTCCAAAACACTCCAATAGTAATGATTTTGGACTAAGACGACACCTGGAAAGCGCATTTTTTTTGCCAACGATTTAGAGTTGCATGGGCATGAGCTTGGCTGGCCTCATTGGAGTATGTTCCTTAAACTTTGGATACCTTCACCCCTACCTCATTTTTTTTTAGCTAACCACACCCCAATTTTTTTGGGAACAAATTATTTGGGGTCCACCTATAGCTAGAAAAAATGGTAGTTCCCCCACTCTTGAATTATTTTGCCTGAAATTAGTCTAGGTGGGTGGGAAGAGTACCATTTATTATGTCCAGGTGGGGGGTGCTCGTGCTGACGAGCAAATTCATTGAGGTACCTCGAAGCAGTACTTGAGATGGGGGACCACTGTGGAGACCCTTTAGGGGGTAGTCGTACTAATATACTAATCTATCTACTAATCTATCCATCTACCAATCGATCGATCCATGAATGCATCCATCCCATATACTCTAGTCTAAATATTATCTAAATATTATCTAATCTTAATCTAAATCATTCTAAATCTTATCCAATCTGAGTCTTAATCTTCATCTTAAGCTTAATCTCAATCTTAGCCTAGTCTAATCTAATCTAAACTAATCTGATGTAACTAATCTAATCCAATCCATCTAGCTATCTATCCGTCTGTCTGTCTGTCTGTCTGCCTGTATGCCTGTCTATCTGTCTATCAATATTTCTATCTGATCTACTAATCTAGTCTAATCTAAATCTAATCTAATTGAATCGAATCGTATCCTATCCTATCGTATTGGTCGCATCGTATTGTATCGTATTGTATCGTATTGTACCGTATCGTATCCATTCGTATCCCATCTATCTAATCTGTCTAATCTATCTAATCCATCTATCTATATATCTTTATATCTTTCGTTCTTTCGTTCTTTCGTTCTTTCTTTCTTTCTTTCTTTTCATCAATCCATCTGAAGTGTTCATAGGTACATGGCTAAACTCACATGCAGGCAAGCTGCGCCTTAATCAGTGGACGCAACAATGACAATGTGGCTCAGATAGTGCCCTGATTGGTGCACCAAAAAAAAGGCCATCCGAGTTCTGTACTACTTGGATTCTCATCCCAAGGTCATGAGTATTCAGAGATGCTTTCAACACACTATGTATATATATAATATATAATATAAATATATATGTATACAGTAATATATATATACAGTAATATATATATATATACATAAATGCGTATGTATGTAAACGTTTGCATCAGTATCCCAGAGTCATGCCCATGCCACTAAAGTTCTGTTAAGCCATCCCACCAGGTCCCCGGGGCAGATGTGAGAGGTGTGCTAAACGTACCATCGGACAAGTTGCAACATGTTCAAGGTTCATCATTAAAGGTCAACCTTTACTCCAGTTAATTTAACCACCATCAACCATCATTAACCATCATCAACCATCATTAACCACCAGTTTATTTCCACACATCTCCACTCATTTCAGACTTTTTCCCAGAGGTTTTCGGGAAATTTTGTCCAAATCCACTGGTGAATGATGCCTACAATTCCCAAATCATGGAGGGTATGAACCTGGGGGCCCAGTGATGTGAATGTTGGTTTATAAACCATGAAATAACCACCATGAACTATAGTTATATGGGTATGGGTCAGTACCTATAGATACATTTTTAGTGGGATGAACATCCATTTACCAGCTATTTTGGGGTTCACTAGGTACCAGGGTTTTGACCCATCCCCATATCTACCATAAACCATGGTTAAACCACTTGTCAGATTTGTTTTTCCCCAAAATCAGGTTTTCTCCATGAAGGGATTGGCGAAACCATTTCCGATGGCATCCGTATGATCCGACAACGGGGCATCGGGGCATCACAACGCTGCCGCTGAGTTGTTCCTTCAGTTGGGCCTCACGTGGCTCATCAGCAGTTTTAAACTTCAGGACTGCGGGGCATTATGAAACATGGCGATCTAGCCACAAGAAACGCTGAGAAAATCACACACACAGACACACTTATATAGAAACATGGCTGGGAGTTTTGCCGGCGATGCAGGGTTGATGGATTCCCATAGTCTCCAGCAAAACCTTCCTGTCAGATGAAGGGGAACCAAACGACTAAGGTTAGCACCTTTGAACGGGCTCGAGCACGAAAAGGTCACTACGATGTATATGATGTATTTTCTAAAGCATAGTGAAATCAGTTGCTATGGTCAACAACTAGGGGATATTACAACCGTGGTTGATGATAGTTATTGAGTCATTAAAACCTAGCTATTGGATGCATTTGGATGCTATTGATTATAATCGACCCATAGTGACCTTGGTTTTTTTGATGAACCATGGGTTATAATGTTGGCAAAACAATAACAAACCATCCCCCAGTCATCACAATAAGTATATAGGTGGCATGGTAACCATTCCCAGTCATGGGTGCTTTATGACATTGTTTTAACGGCATTATATACAATGTTAGTCATATACATAATCGGAACATCTTGGAATGTAAACATGTACTTCGATTTCCCACTGACACCCTAGATGGTACATTCAATGTACATTCATTGTTTTAACGACATTAGTCTATTAGTTGATTATAATCAACTATTTCTATGGTCATTTTCAATATATGTAACAAATTACCAGAGGCTATCCCCATATATTCCCATGATTTTCCCATAAAACCATATAAAACCTCCATTTCTAGTGGATATTTCCCATATAAAACCATATAAAACCATATAAAACCTCCATTTCTAGTGGATATTTGTAACCTCTATAGATTACTGTATAAGCGAGTTCCCATCAGGAAACCGTCGGAGATCCGTGAAACAAAGTTCCCAGGACGGCAGTTTGTTGGCTCGTTTGATCAGCGCCTTCTTCACGTCCATGCTCAGTTTCACGCCTGTCGCGCTAGGCGCATCCGATCAAACGGGGAGATGACCCGGCCTGGTCAACTGTCCCAGAAAACGAACTGGAAAGATCCACCATTTTCAATGGGAAAATCCACTATTTCTATGGTCATTTTCAATAGCTATGTAACAAATTACCAGAGGGGGAAACCAAGGGGTTTTCTGTGTCGATCTCATGGGGAAAGGGACAACCAATGGTTCATGTGCCATGGATTTCACCATGGAAATCCTTGTGAGTTACATAGTGAAAGTGGTTTTTGACGCCAGATTTCATGAAATATGAATTTTAATCTTGCACTATTGTATACATACATACATTACACATACATTACGTTACATTGCACTACATTGCATATCGCGTTGCGTTGTGTTGCGTTTGCCCTATTTGCGTTGCATTGCATTACACACACATATATATATGTATATGTATATGTATCTGTATATGTATATGTATATGTATATGTATATATATGTATATGTATATATATATATTAACTCCGACACTTTAAAGTTTGTATAGTCTATTTAAATTTCAGACCTTGTATAGCAAGCCCCAACTTTTTTTTTGAACCGTGTTTCCGGATGACCAGAATGGTATGATTTACTCCATATGAGGTTTCTCACTTTTCTATCTTTTTAATAAACTTTTTGGGGGTTGCTATAATTATACTATTGATATCTATTGATAATATATAAACAAGACAAAATTGTGTATATGCATATATCCCAACAATTGATAATTTAAATAGGCTATTGATAATATAGTAAACTATGGATATCCCAACAGAACATTATGTTGATAACGACTCCAGTTATACACGACTTCATGTCATCGTCTCAGTGTCCCATCTCTCAGAAATCATCTCCTTTTTTAATACGACTATACCAATCTTCTTACTTTATTCCATTATCATCCCATGAATCAGTAATATTGTCAACTATATTCCATTATCATTATCATGAACAACAAAAACAACCAGTAATATTATCATTAATACAGTCTATTGATATGACAATGGAATATAGTTGATCTTTATTGGCCATTAACATTCCATTATAGAATATATCACCAATTATTCTAGGGTAAATTGACATAGATGTGGACAACCCATGGTTTCCCATTCGGAAAACAATCTACGTTCATGGCGTTTCCACTTTTTTTGGTAAGCATTTACAGGAGGGTAATCATTATTTAGCCATTCATATTCCATTGTATGATACCATGAATCATTATTATTATATATGTCTATTGTTATGATACTGGAACATTATGAACCATTGCTAGCCATGAATATTCCATTATATAATATATCCCTATGCTTTCCCCCTAGAAAAGCCACCATCGCCAGGACTGTTTTGGATCTTTTCTTCCAGAAACTGTCCCAGAACGAATCCACAACTTTACTACGCAGCTCCTTAATGCCAAAGATGTCGTTGATTGGTGGGTCCATTGTTTTTTTTTTTTTCGGGCCATTGAAAATACCGCTGTTGATGGGTTAATAATTTCATAGAGGGGGGTTATACAAATTGATAGAGGGGGGTTATACAAATTTTGGCTATACAAAAGACCTCTGATGGATTAAGAGTTTCATGGGGTTAAGTATACTAAGTTCTGGTCTATTTGGGGATGATTATAACGAATTGTAGGCATATTTCCTGACCAACTGCTAGAAAGAGATGGGATCAGGCTATTCGACTCGTGGCTAATGTCTCCCGATTTCTTGATTTTGCGGATTGAAGATCTGGATTTTTTTAATGATAACTTTTCCATGAGTAAGTTGTGCTACCAGATTATGTTTTTTTTTTTTGAAACAGATGTGTAGATGTATTGGATTCCGAATCCCGTTGGATTGTGCGCACATCATCTCACATATATGTTCGAGATTCAGCACAACTATTTCTGGGTCTGCGCTATTTTCAGAGAGGAAAACTGAATGAGTCGGCAACCAATCGACTCAACAACTACGAGTCAGGTCACCCCGAGCAACATTCAATGACATTCAGGATTGTTTGGTACTTTTCTGGTTGCTGGTTTCAATCATTTTTTAGTTTCCATTTCATATATGGGATGTCATCCTTCCCATTGACTTTCATATTTTTCAAGATGGTTTTTTAACCACCAACCAGTCCAGAATTGTTTGGTGTTTTTTTTTTACTTCTTATTGGAACACAGGGGTTCCCTCTCACAAGGGGTGCTTGGCGATTGCCCAGAGAGGATTAACCCTAAATCCACCGGTCAATCATCATTTGGATTACCCGGCCTGGTTATGACTAACATAGCCACGGTATAGATGGCCCATAGCAAATAGATGGTTTACCGTTCTTATAAATGGTGATTTTCCATGGCTATGTTAGTCATAACCAGATGGTATCCTTATTAAAACGGCCATAACTCAATGGCCATGCAACAGGAACCGATTGATTGGAGGTACCTACCATACATTTTGGGCCCATTTTTCAGGCCTATGTAAGGGAATATCCCAAAATATGGTCTTATATGGTACTAACGTACCTCCATTAAAATGGATCCTGAAGATCTCCCATTGATTTTACACAACCAAGCTAATGTCTGTCCCATTGAGGTAGCTCACTTGTTATATTTTGAAGCAGCTGGAATCTGTGGCATGGTCGTATTGGTCCTGTTGATCGTCGCCTGGCTGGCACCTGAAGAGACTGTGAGCGATCCGTGATGATTTTGACAAAGATGGTGATGAAACGTCAGACATATAGATCATATGGCTATGAATCAATACCTATGAATACCATGTTTAGGGGAATGAACATCCATTTACCAGCTATTTTGATGTTCACCAGGGGTACAAGGTTTTGACACACTGCCATATATATAGATCATATAGTGTTTGTATTGACCAACATTACTTTAACATCGCTTTTTGAGCAGATAGTTTGGATTTTGTGAGGTCTGTTTGAATTCGTGTCTTGCGGTCTAGCATCGTTTGATATGCTTTTGATCCTTCATCCAAGAGAATCACCTGGGCAGCACAGAGTCTTGGAGGTTAGTTCTCCCTGTTCTCCTTTTTAAAAGATCAGACAGTTTGATCCAAATGGAAAGTTTGGCGAATTTCCGGCAACTGGATCGCAACAAATCTCATACGATCCAGTTCGTCAGGGTCCAACTTGTTTCCAATTGGAGGTTCTGGATCATTTTCAATGGTTATAACAATGGTGATGCCCCCCAGTTATAAGTCGGTTTATAAACCATAGTACTATAGTTATATCATATATATATATATATCCCCTACAAACCCTATTTATTGGAGTTAAAACCCAAGTTAGCTAACTATGGGGCACCACCTTGTAACAATGGTTATATAATGGTTAATGGTTATGTAATGGTTACAATGATGATGATATCGCCATAATTCTGGTATACCCTCTGGTAAACTCTCCCATAAAACTATGGAAAGATCCACCATGCTATTAATGGGGATTCATCAACTATTCCAAAATGGTCATTTTCAATAGCTATGTTTGACATAACCAGGCCGGGTACTTCTTTTGTTTGATTTTCAACCAAAGGATATAACCAGAGTTTGAAATAGTTGATGGGATTTTAAATAGTTGATGAATCCCTGAATCCCCATGAAAAGAACCTCTCGTTTCAAATTCAGAGTACTTCTGGTTTTCTATTTTTATAAGCCCCATGAAAACTCGTTCGTGAAATATCTACCATAAACCCAATCGAATTCAGATAATTCAGCCATATCTCTTTTCTGAACGCGAGCTCGACTGGGGGCTCCATCCGGTACTTTTTTTTCCCCTCATGATATTCCCCATAAAAAACCACCATTGTTCTGGATGAAATCACGATGTTCTTGGGATGCCGATCGCTGAATTTCTGGATTTCCGATCTCTGGCCTTCAGGTGGGATGCAGCCGCGGCCGGTGCCTTGTTGCGGAATGGATGTCCTCTTCGGCGGCAAAGCCCGTCATTTTTTCTAGGGGTCAACATGCTTGAAGCATGAAGATATGATAAAATATGGGGGTATTTTTAGTGGATATAACTGATATAACTGATACATGATGGCTAGTTGATGATTAGTTTGGGGGTTTCATCCCAAAAAAAACTATGGGATTTCCAGAATCGAGCTTCGAAGCACCAACGAACCATTCGGAGTATTTCATGGAATGAAGCAACAGTTTTTTTTTTCAAACTGCTCAACTGGGCTGAGTTGAAAGTGACAACTGCTGACTGTCACCCTCACATCCGGTTTCATGCACTCTGGAGCCCCAAGGAGTTCTAATGGGCATTTCTATTCGTCAAAGCCACTCCGTTGTTCAATGGGAATTGAAGCAAGGAAAACAAGTTGCGTATGTGTGGCATTAGTTTTGGGTTTCCAAAGCAGTTGGGCTACTGAAATCCTGCAAGGTAGCTGAAAGGCATCCACAAAGACGGGACCCCATTTCCAATATTTCCAGCTTAGTCAAGAGCCATGGGTTCCAAGCACATATCCCAAAACAGTTTCTGTTGTTTAACCGCCGTGCCAAGGAGAATTTAGACAGAGGGAGAACGTGTTTTTTTCAGAACTTTTCTTTTCCTTGCTACATGCTGTTCATATTTGACCTACCCTCTGGTTATTTAACATAGCCATGGGAAATGACCCATTTATAGATGGTTTACCTATTAAACATGGTGATTTTCCATAGTTATGTTAGTTTACCAGAGGGTAAATTTAAGCCCTAAATTTATACGAGGGAATCTATGGAATCTATATCTATACATCTGAAGAAAATCATCGTCCAAGAGCCCCCAAAAATGGGGGGATTCCATATCACATTTGGAGATGGGGATGGAAATTTCATCACGACCAAAGCCTGTTCTCCCGAAGTGGAATCATAGTTTATTTTAGGGGAATCATCCCAAAATGGCCCAACAGTTTCGCTGGCCCATCCACAGTATGTTGGTTTCTGTTAGTGAAAGATTATATTTTACCCAGATGGATGGGTCAATACCTATGAAACCATCTGAATGGTCTGTTACTTCGGTCGCATTTTGTGGGAATCAACATCGCCGATTCGGTGCTTCATGATGAACAATGATCTCTGGCCTTGCACATAGGGCCTTGCTGTTTTTCACGACCTCTGATATAGATGCAAGGTGGGGCCCCCCAGTTATAAGATGGTTTATAAACACCATTAACTATAGTTATAGGTACCATAAACCATAATTATTGGAGTTATTTGCACCAACTGAACGCTATCGTGGCCGGGGGCCCCACTTTGTGGGGCCCGGAGTTAGAACACAGTAATTGGGTATCTCTCTGGTAAACTCTCCCAGAAAACTACGGAAAATCAACACCATGCGTCATCAATGGGTAAATCCATGATTTCTATGGACCATTTTCAATAGCTATGTTTGACATAACCGGAGGGTATCCCCATATATTCCCATGATTTTCCCATAAAACCACATAAAACCTCCAGTTCTAGTGGATATGTAACAAATTACCGGAGGGTATCTCTCTAGAAAAATAGGTTGGCACAGATCGGTGGGTTCATGGCCAGAACTTGAGGATTCACTGAGGTCTATTTTTCTGGACCAGTTTGTGAAGTCAGAACAATACCGTGGGGTTTTTTGATACAAAAAGAGGTAGAAAACCATTGGTTTCCCTTGGTTTCAGTTATCTGGAAGTAGTGTTTTTTTTCTCCACATCGATTTCTTGCATTTTACAGGAGGCTAAATCATGTTAAAATAAGATAACCAAATGGATTTAACATGATATCCCCACCAAATGGCACCAATTTTAGGCCATTTTTCTTGGTGCTGATATCAAACCCCACCTTTTCTGAATGGCGGCTTAGATCCTCCCTCTTTCGCAGGTTGACTGTGGAGTTCCAGGGGGCGGGTGGTATCGAGAGTGGATGTGCAGAGGCCATGATGCCATGGTTGGGGTTTACTGGGAAGACCGTCGGAAATCTCAAAATGGAATTTGCCTACAATGTGAGGCCCCCAAGATAGCTAAGTTGGTTTATATATAACTCCAATAACTATGGTTTATGGTACTTATAACTATAGTTACTGGGGCGAATCTAAACCAACCTATAACTGGGGGGCCTCACATTGTATGGATTTCATGGGGTTAAATGGGCATGAAATGGGATATGAATGGAATATTGGTAGGATTTCATGGGATTTACCTTTTGGTAATTTACTGTCGAATGGTTTTTGTGGGAGCGATTCGGAGCTAGGGGCATCCTATTCCCTGCAAAAAAAATGGGAGCCAAGGAGCTACGAATAGAGTTTCCCAAGCATATGATAGTTCAAAATAGCTATGGAATTTATATAGTGGAATTTAATGGGATATCAATGGGATCTAATGGGATATGAATGGAACATTATTGGGTTTTTTCATGGGATTTACCTTCTGATAATTTGTTGCATAGCGAATTGGAAAATCGACAGTGAAATCTATGAACTAAATGGGCCATGGCTTCCACCTGCTGGCGGGATGTTCTGAGCGCTGAATCTCATTTCTGATTTTAGGCAGAGCAAAGTGCAAGAAGCCTCTGGTTTTGAGATGAGTTGGGAGCTCTCAGCTAGTGACTGTGAACAACATGAGATAAGTGGGTTTCCCCCAGGAATCTGGGACGAGCACCAGCTATCCACTTGCCAGATGCCCACTCATGAACCGGTAATGTATATACATATATGTATATATAGGTGTATACATATCTATATATATATGCATATATATATACATCCTAAAGTAGAAAGAATATGGAGATAGGAATGATATTCACATTCTAGTGAGTTTTTCCCCAGATAGCGAAGCTACTGGGGTTGTTACTTCAAGTATAAGAAGAGTTGCATGGTTGCGTTTTGGAGCTTGGTTGCTGGCGCCGCTGCAGGGTGCCGCTGCAAGGTGCTGCTGTCAGAGTGCTGTTTGGGCTTTGGAGCTTGGTTGCCGGCTGGCCGTGCTGGGCCTCTTCCCACGATGCCACGACCAGCAGTTGCGCTGTAGTGCAAAATCTGTGCCGTCTTTGAGAGGGCTGCTGTAGGCATGTTGGCAATGCGCTCTGAAAGGAGTGGAGATTATTATCAATGGCTATTGCAAGAACTGTGGGAAGCAGTGGAATCCAGCCGGAGTGTTCTTCACGTCAATTGCTGAAACTTTTGAAGCCCATTCAATGTCCGCACATGCGTCTCCAAATTCGGCAGTTGCGTGCGATAGTGGCACCGCGATACGCAACTCGCAGCCAGATGCAAGCGCGGAAACCAGAGGAACCTAAAGAAGTCTCCGAGCGGGGGGGGCTTACAACCAGCCCAGGTCACCTGTTGACGGTATTTTGGCCAGGGTTGCAATGGAACGTCGTGTTGCAATCAGGTGCAAGCGTCAGGGGCCACCCCTGACGTGGGGGAGCTCTGCGCGCGGAAGCCCGATCTCAGCCGCGTGGCCACAGCATTTCCTGGCCACGCCTTTCCACCTACAATCGAGTTCTTGCAGGAGCACGGCACAACCTTCCACTTGCACCGGGTGAAGGGGCGACGCTTCACTGATGTCCATGGCTACATCGAAGGAGTGGTGATCGAGGTCACCTCGCTGCACTGTGTGGTCGGCAGCTTTGAGGTCCTCATGCGGATTAGTGCTGCGCATGAATTCGACCCTGCTGAAAGCCAAAGTTCCTCAGATTCTAGCTTGTGAAGGCGCCCAAGCATACATGCAGCACTGCATTTTTTTAGTGGCCAAAAAGGAAGTACAGTTTGGCCCTTTCCTCTTAGATGAGGCGCTATCGGCCATTACATCTGGAACACAATGCTAGTCAAAAGAGTTTGCAGATGCTTTCTTGCTACTCTTTGTTTCGTGTGGGTATTCATATCAAGGGAAGGGCTTACTTAGATTGGGATGAAATGCAGCGCCTTATCGGGTGGTCGGGACCCAGTTTTTGGCACAACGTGCGTCAACATGTTGATGTGGCAAGGCCAGGAAGCAAACCAGGACCAAATTTTTAACCCAAAAAACATTGCTAGAGGAATTTTGAAAAACAAGATAATAGACAGCGAAACAAAACACCCTGCCGCACACCTCCGCACCCCAATAATTGGATGGTTAATACTAAATAGACCAAAATTTGTGGTCCCCCAGGTCCTTAATTGTGCCCCATACCCGTTTTTTGAAATTAGCAGATTCTCGTGGACCAGGCAGTCCTACAAATGCCCATCGTGCCGAGCTATTCCCCCACGCTGGTGGAGCAGGACGTGTTTTCTTCGCGGAAATATCGCGATGGTACGCTGAGCAACTCAAATGTCTGATATATATATAAATATATATATATATAGTAACCAGAACAGGCACACTAATTTTTTGCGTATCTGAGATTACAAGTGAGCCATCTGGTCTGGATTCACTGGGAAATAGTGTTTTTGTCGAAATCTTTGTTGAACATTGGTCTGATGTGCAGATTAAGGGATTGACACCTGGCCATAAATGGAAAAATTGAAGATCTTAAACCAAAAGAATTGGAGATGAAATAGACATCATGGGTGAGATACATCCACGATACATGGTCTTGCAACAAAAAATGGTGTTTTGCAAGATGAATGAATCGTGCCCCCGGTCCACATGTTCCCCAAGTGCATCATTTTTTCATTTTTGCTACATGGGGTGATCTCACAGCTGATTTTCATCGTTTTCCCATCAATTCTACTGTTACATTGCCATTTCTGGTTGGTGGTTTCAAACATGAATGGATTATGACTTTACATTTCATACATGGGATGTCATTTTTCCCATTGACGAACTCATATTTTTCAAGATGGTTTTTTAACCACCAACCAGATTATAGATCCATTTTTCATGGTTAAATTGGTTAAACCTCCATTTTTCATAGGAAAACAACAAGATGGTTAAAACCACCAACCAGAGTATACTTGCATCCCCAAATTGGTGTTTTCCGTTGCAAATCACCGGTCCGTTCCAAGTGGTCCGAAACGGTCCGTTTCGGACCAGTGGATCTTGGAGGCTGACAGCAGCCGGTCGGGTCAACAATTGTCAGGCCGCCAAGAGCCATTAGGTCAGATCCGCAACGATGGAGATAATAATAAAATATAATAATAATAATCATCATAATATATAATTTATATAATCATAATATATCATAATATATAATGGTCCTTGAAGAATCGTGAAGATGAATTTGTTGACCAAAGAACGGTGAAAAGCATGGTTCAGCACTTCAGCATAGCCATTTTTTGAGCATTTTTCCACACCTTTCAAAAGTCTACCTCTGAGTATCAAATAACCTCCACTAATCTTCTATTCGGGGCCCAGATTTTCCTAACCCCAACGTTGGGCTTCGAAGAATGATCCATCCCCCGCGCCGTGCCATGCCGCCGCGGTTGGCACAACGAACGCTTCGCGACCATGAATGAAGAGCCGCTGGAACGACGGCCACGGAAAGAACGACGCAACTAGTCGAAGCCAACAGACGTTTTAGGGGTATACTTAGATGGCAGCCTCGGATTGATATACCCTCTGGTATATTAACATAGACCCTGGCAGATAGGGGTTGGAAGACTAGTTTCCATTAAACATTGGTGATTTTCAGGGTCTATGTTAATTTGCCAGGGAGTATTAGGGGGTACCCCCTAAATAGTGATAATCTGTAGCTGAAACGCTCCCAATCTGAGGTTGACATTATAAAACCATGGGGATATGATGGGATTTTATTGGAGTACAGGGAATAACATGGGCAAACCTTGGTCGTGTAGATAATTGTTGAAGTTTTTGGTTGCTGGGATATGGAACCATCAAAACATTGGCCAAACATGGACAAAACATGGCAAAACCATCAAAACGATTCACTAAAAATGGGGATTTAAGAATGAAGATGTGGGCAGACCAGTTGAAGATAGTTGAAGGGTAGTTGAGTACTCTCATCTTTTGCCATACATTGGGATATTCACTCGCCAACCTCAAATCTAGGTTTATTTTCAGGGCATTTCAGATCGACCATGGTTGGGAGTCCTTGTTTTGAAACCAGGGGAGTCATAGGGATGTGCACTAGACATTGTGATTTTGAAGCAACACAAAATGGGAGATAATTTAATATAACCAAGAATAAACAATGTTATTGGGAAATAGAAACCATCAAGAAATGAATAAGTGGGGGGTTCAATCTCCAAGTCACCCGTTGGTTTCAATACTAAAATGCTCATCCATGACCTTTAGAGATACCCGACTTCGGCAGCCATGCTCCAATCGCTGGAGAACTGGAGCTTGGGGAAAACCGGACATGGACTGCTGGAAAACTGCAATGATCGGCTATGCGTTTTCTCTTTTTTGGGGATGTGGACATATTTTTCTGGTCGATTTTTCTAGGAAGATGAACATCATATCCTCGTCGTTTGTGAAACATCTGATCTCTCCCTACATTCTGGTCGTTGAAAAATTCATGTAGATCCTCCTTTCTGAAAATACAAACGGCCCTTTTCTGGTAGGCTCAGCCACCATTAATTAGTCGCATCTAATTTTTTCGATTGATTCGATCCTTCTTTTTCCATCAACTTTCCGCAACATCTCCATTTTCATTCTTGCGCGTGCAAGCTGAATGATATTTGGCTGCTGAAATTCATTGTTCACAGCCCGATGGAAAGAATTTGATGTGTCCCAATGTCTTGGTTTGGAAGTCTCCTGATTGGAAAGGCATCCCAAGTAGGACAACCTGAAACTGCCTTTCTCTGGGTTTCTCCAAAGGGAACCCTTAAACCAGGGCCCCAATCGGAAACCTCCATGGGCATCTCCAGGATATCATACATATCCCGTATGAATAGAACTCTCTCTCTAATATATCTTATCTAAAGATACATACTGTATAATAATACAATTTTTTTTGCATATATGGCATATAAGTGCCTTAAAACAGTGGTTCTTTTCAGCACCCTCGCGATCTTCCCATCGCAGGCGACGGTCGATGGAAATGTCAACTTCGTTGCGGCCTGGTAGCGGCGGCGCTGCTCGTGATTTTGGTCAACTGCCCGGGACTCGCCTCAGTGTGGCCATGGAACGAAGTGCCTCGGTGGACGGAAGATCCACTGTTTGGGTGGGGAAAACCTGGGAAATTCATGGGAAAATGCCTATAAATGGAGGTTTTCACCATGGCAAATGGGGACTGAACTCGGACAATTGGCGGATCAATAATGACCTTCTTTTCCTCTCTCTCTCTCTATATATATATACACATACTAAAGCCAATGATTATTCTGGATCAATTGAGTCAAACATGGATCATGAATGAGCCACCCAGATCAATGACATAGGTCCTTATCCATGATATTGACATAGGGGTACATATGTGCATATTATGTATATATACACTGTATTTATCCACTCATTTATGAATGATACATAGGGGCATCGATGGGGCATCAATCAATGGGGTAATGGGGTATAAAATTCACGATTGAACCCATTCAAGAACCCCATTTTTACTAGATGGTTCAAACCAATTTTAATGAGGTGTAAATTGTCAAGTTCCCAAAGTGGTCTATTGCAGGATTGAACCACCAATTTTGGGGGCTTCATCGTAGCCAATTGCCGGGAAATGGCTGAATCATCAGGAAGTTTGCGGAGTTGGCCACATATGGCGGGTGCAAAAAGCATGGCTATACATCATCTGATATACCACCCATTAGCTATAGATATATATCTACCATAAGCCATAGTTATACCACCCAATTTTCCATGGCAAAATTTTGGGTTTTGAACAGCAAAGCTGAAATTTTTGGGATCAGCCTTTGGTAGAGATTAATATTTGCCGTAATTTCACCTCGAAGCAGGACAGCTCCAGTTGGGGTGTTGAATATCAGGGTGATGGGACGACACAAATCTTGGTGGGCTAGCCACCCAATATGGTCTAGTGAGTCTCATCCAAAGTATGTTAGTTTTTTGTTTCTCTTAAATATAGAGGACTCTATATAAACTCTAACCATTTGTGTTGAGTATCTTAAGTAGCGTTGTTTGTTTCTTTTTTTCGTGCATTTTTTCTTCTCCCATGATCATCCCAGGTCAAGTGAATCAAAAAATCAATGACCAGTGAGATTTTTAAACTACAGAAGTATCATTGACTTTAAATGATTTTAAGATATATAAGAATGGTTAACATAGGTACGAAGAAAAAATATAAGTTATAGGTGATGATTGTAAGTTACCATGATATGGGATGATAAGTGTTAAGTCTTATCCCCGCTTATCATCCCACGTCGTCCTTATGCCATGCCCAGGATATCAAGAACTACCTGGACCTAATGCAGGTCACCCAAGAAGAGCCTTGCGCAAAGACATGATGAAATTTTACTGTTGATAGGAACCTTAAAAGTGGGATATATATATATACGTATAATATATATATATATGTATTATTGGGATTGAATGGGATTAAACAGTTTGATCTGGAAAATGGATCTGGAAAATGGATGCCAATGGTCCATGAAAATAGATGATTTACCTATTAAAACTGGGCTTTTTACAGTCCGAAAAGATGCTGAATTAGTTAGCTAACTCAGTGAACATAGCTCCAATTTGCTAGCGGACTGTTTGCCGGACCATGAATTTGGGGTGGGCATGGGGTGGGGTGGGGTTGGGGTGGGGTGGGGTGGGGTAATAACGTACGTTGCACTTGCTTCGTCACTGACTTGCTACGCCACTTACTTGCTACGTGTCAACATGGGGATGGGGTGGGGTGGGGTGGGGTAATAACGTACGTTGCACTTGCTTCGTCACTGACTTGCTACGCCACTTCCTTGCTTCGTGACAACATGAGGATGGGGTGGGGTTGGGTAATAACGTATGTTGCACTTGCTTCGTCACTGACTTGCTACGCCACTTACTTGCTTCGTGACAACATGAGGATGGGGTGGGTGGGGTCATAACGTACGTTGCATTTGGGACGCTGATGAAAAGTGCAGTGCCAAATTCTCTCTCATCTCACACCAATGGTAAAGCCAATCCTTTGATGTGGGAATACATCCGCAGCCAACAATTGCGTTGGGAACTTGGTTCAGAGTCTTTGCTTGTGAAAACAGGCCAAGCTCTGGCAAAGCTGTGAATGCTGGCAAAGGAAAAAGATGCGCTGTCTATTCGACTCGTTTCAAGCACAAAGACACTGCAAGGGTTGCAACCTGAAGCAAAACGCAACATCTTTTATGAGACCATTTTCAATCAGAAAATTGAGCTGCTGTGCAGATCAAACCAGGTTTTTGGCAGAATCGTGCGACGGTAACGAATCCGCCGGGTCCAATTTCACTAGACTTTATGGAGTATATAACGAACTAGTTACTATGGTTTATAAACAAACTTATAACTGGGGGGGCACCACCTTGTTGATGTTTGGAAGCTATTTTCCAGCTTTCCAACTTTCCAACTTTTCGGTAAGCTGTGGGTAAAACAAGGTCATGAACCACGAATTTGGGAATGGTAAACATACCACCTATAAAAATGGTGATGACTGGGGGATGGTTTATGAAATTGCTTTAACCACATTACACACACACATTTTTGTGAGGATTAGTTCCCGGCGACGTGGAGGAACTGCACAGGGATTTTTTCGCCTGTTGCATCCCAAAAACGAGATTTAACCTCGGGTAATCGAAAATAGCAATGGAAAGTCCACAATTTATAGATGATATGGATGATTTTACAGATTACATAATTCTCCTTTCACGGGGCATTTCCCATTGCCATGTTTAAATACCGAAGTCCACGTTTGATGCTGGTGTGTGAGGTGACACCAGCTAGTAGCTAGCAGCCATCAATCATTTATCTCAAGGTCAGAGAAGTAAAATGGTGTGGGTCAAAATAGATACCCCCTAAAATATTTTCAGGGTCAATACTGCAATTGTAACCAACATATGTGGTCCCTGTGTCTTGACTTTTGACTCATACCCAAATGTAAGCACAGGGGCTGAAAAAATGTGGGTTTGGCGCAGGAAACTTAGCTTCCCTCTTTAATGACCAGGCGTTTGACCCACTCCTGTTTTGAACCTTTCAAGATTTGTTTCATGCACCTTCTGGTAATTTAATGTAGCTATGGACAATCACTACTTTTAACACGAAAATCACCATCAATCATCTATAAATGGGCAATTTCCACAGCAACCTGTTAAATAATCAAAGGGTATCTTTTCTTCCCATTTATTGTTTTTTCTGAGGCCTTAGAATCCCAAATGTAATCCCTTCCCCCATTCAGTCCTTAAACAACTGAGGTGGATGCGGGGTATAAATACGCGGATTTGGGACCATTCTACATAGGGTGCGTATGACTTATGGTGGATGTGGTTATATATAATCGAATATATGATATCCATGATTGGGCTCATTAAGGGCAAAACTCGACCATCAACAACTGATATTTTTAATATGATTGTATTTTATCGGATATTGTTATTATCATATTCAACAACCATCAACAATATAATGTGGTTAAACCAACAATAATCCATTCCCAAATTCACCATAAATGGGTGGTATGGTTACCATTCCCAGTCATGGGATGGTTTATGACATTGTTTTAACCACATTAATAACACCCTCTGGCTATTTAACATAGCCATGGAAAATGGCCCATAGAAATAGATGGTTTACCTGGGTTTACCTATTAAAAATGGTGGATCTTCCCATGGCTATGTTAAATAGCCAGATGGTACATCTTAAGGGTTCATGAACCATAGCATTTACCTTTTGGATGGTTGAATCAGTTGAATCCCCATGAAACAAAAATTGGATGTTTTTTTGATAAATTGTGTTTTTTTTTTTTCAACTGGATAAACTAATTATGTTATACCGAACATATAATATATAAATATAATCGCCATTATAATCACTAGAGTTATGTTATAATCAACTAATTATATATATCAAAAAATCATAGTGATTATAATGGCGATTAAAAAACATTGTGGTGTCTTAAAGCATGGTAATATTTCAAGGGTCTGAAACACCAAGCATCAAATCGTTTTGGATTATAAATGGATTATCATCATTTTCCCTCTTAACACACACATATATATATATACACCCTCTGGTAAACTAACACAACTATGGAAAATCACCCTTATTCATGGGAAAATTCACTATTTCTATGGCCATTTTCAATAGCTTTTTGTATGTTTACCAGAGGGTATATACTATAAACCTGACCATATATCATATATCTCATGAAATCCCCCGCGTTTCTTAGTGAAATCATCCTTCTCCGGCGGATTTTCTGCCACGAGGAAGCAGGGATGCTCTTTGGCCTCACGCAGAACGGCAAGGTCTTCTTTCATGCCAAGGCCGATGGCACCGTCTTCGTGCGACCTGGCGGTGATGGGATGGGTAACGGGTGATGGGGTGGTTTTATTGGTTGGTGATGGGGTCGGATTCTTTTTCGGATTTTTTTTCGGAAATAATCACAGATTTTTGGATGATTTAAGTATGATTGACTCTAAAATGGAACATGATTTACGGACAATTTACGGACAAAAACAACTCAACTTTAATAGGCTTTGAGATAAATCTTAGGGGTTTTATCTGGGTGTTGAACTGTGCTGTAGCCGTGAAAATCTGTAGCCGCTTGGGGCGATGATCAGGATCTTTGCTTGGCGCACTGGACGGGTCGCACCCAATCATCCAACTTGCTGTAAGCGCTTCAGTGGAAAGCAAAAGAAACCCTACAGGATGGGGCCCCCAAGATAGCTAAGTTGAGATATAAAGGGCTTAACTATGGTATATGGTAGATATAACTGTAGTTAATGGGGGTTATTATGATGGTTTATAAACCAACTTATAACTGGGGGGGGGGCCATCCTGGGACGCATCTGGTCGTGCACATGTACAAACTCCCCGCAGTTTCCTGGTTACACAAATCCCAGTATTGGTTCACGACAGTGTTGCTTCACCACAGAGTCATTTTGTGTGAATCTCTATTCACCAGCTGGTTATTCAATGGGAGATCTCCAGGATCCTAAATTGGAGGTACGTTAGTACCATAGTTTTGGCCATATGAATTGTGGGGATATTCCCTAAAAAATAGGCCTGAAAAATAGGTTATTCCCCCTTTTTTCTTCAAAAAATTCTGCGAAATCATTTCCGTGACTCCAGTGACCCTGTGCAGGGTTTCCCCGCATGATCGGGACTTATTCAACCAGGGTTTTTCCTAGAACGATTTTTCCCGAAAAAAACAATCCATTTGAGATTGTGTCAAGAGTTCAGATTTGGGAATGATATCAGAATTTATCGGAATTCAACTACTTGTCCAGATATTCAGCATTACCCTCTGGCAATCAGTTACATGGCGTTTTTGAAATCCACGAACTAAATGGTGTTTGAATCAGAGAATCATCGAACTAAATGGGAGATTTTATACAGCGCGTCATGTTTGATCACTGGAGGGTACATACATGACAACATATATTGAGCATTGAATCCACCACCAGATTTTCATTAAGGACATCATGAATTGCCCAGATTATGGTTTGACTCCCAACTTGTTTTCATCATGTGGACATGATCTCATGGTTCATTCATGTGTATCATCAGTTATCCAGAATACATAATCAATATAATTACATTAGAATCCACTATAATCCATGATAGTTGGTTGATAAGCCCCTATTAATTAATGGTTGTTGCTGGTTTATCCTAAGTTACCCAGAATACATTCAACAACGTCCCTCCAAGCTTCATCTGTATAAACTAGACAGCGTCACTGCGACGTCGCTGGCAACTGTCCCAAAGTTGCCTCACATTTCAGTTTACAGAATTGTTGATTCTCTCCAGATACACTAGCATACGGCGTAGCCAATATCTCAAGCATATAGCATATCTATGATGGATTTAGATGACTAGAAACGGTAGCTATGTCTGACATATTAGCTATATCACTATATTCGGTATATATATATATATAAATACACATATACAGATTGTCTATATACATACAGACTATATATATATATACATGTATTGTTCCAAGGCAGTTGCGCGGGGATCCTTGCGGTGGCGTTTGGGGCAAACCCATTGACCTGGACGCCTCGTCTCGGGCCATTTGGGTAGTGCCTTGGCGAAAGGGCGGTGTAAGGAGGTTCATTTGCACATTATATGTATATATGTATATGTATGTATATGTAATGTATGTATGTATGTAATGTAATGTAATGTAATGTAATGTAATGTAATGTATGTATGTATGTATGTGTATGTATGTATATATATATGTAGGTATATGTATATGTATATGTATATGTATCTGTATATGTATATGTATATGTATGTGTATGTGTATCTGTATGTGTATGTGTATGTGTATGTTCATGTGTATGTGCATGTGTATGTGTATGTGTCTGTATGTGTATGTGTATGTGTATGTGTATGTTTATGTGTATGTGTATGTGTATGTGTCTGTATGTGTATGTGTATGTTTATGTGTATGTGTATGTGTACATATACATATACATGTACATGTACATGTACATGTACATGTATATGTATATGTATATGTATGTATATTTATATGTCTAGATATGGATATGTACATGTCTATATCTATATCTATATGTATAATACATGCTGGCATACGACAAAAAACATCTTTTTGGGATCAACATATCACACAGTGGAGGTGGTTTCCGTTATTTTTCCTAAGCGGTTTCGTTCAACAAGGTCATTTATGGGGATATAATGGGATGAACAGGGATATCATAGGGACATATGTTATATAATGGTTATAATAATGGTTATGTAATGGTTATAATTATCAAAATATCACCATAATTATGGTATACCCTTTGGTAAACTAACAGTTTGCGAACTGGAAAATCAGCACCTTTTCATAGGTAAAACAAGTATCAATGGACCATGTTCAATAGCAAACTGGAAGAAATTACCATAGGGTATAATAGAGAAGCACCACAAAAAGGGGATGTATGAGTTTGTCCCAATTTTTATCATGGGGAAGTGAAGGTGTCACCAATCCCCAGATAGCATGGAGGTACTTTTCTCACTGCCTGGTACAAGTAAATGAGGGCTCAACGGGTGATGGACCTTGAAAAATCCAACGGTGTCTGGTAAACATAGATGTCCTTTTCCCATTGGTTGGTTGATTAATAGAGAGGTTTGAAGAAACCCCTTTAACAACAGGTAAATGATGATAATTAGATGGTATAACAACCCGGCGAATTCCCAGATTTCCCACATGGTCATTGCGTGGGACGGCGTAAACGGAAGCTTTAAGGGATTAATTTTAGACCAACTACCCTCTGGTGAACTGTCCCATAACAATGGCCATTTTCAATAGTTTTTTGTATGTTTACCAGGCCGGGTAATTATATTTTCTGATCAAAAGTAGAAGGGGATTAGCTAGTAGTGCCAAAGATAATTCATGATCTTTGAGAAATCCACATATGGAAATAGATTGGGAATAGATGTCCAATCATAAATTATATATAATATATATTTCGCATACTTTTCATGATCCAGAGGTTTCCATATAATATTTTTTTCTCATATCAGAGGTTTCGTACAATATATCATATATTTCACGTCATATTTATTTCCCATACTATTTCTCATATATAATTTATATATCATTTATATTTAATGTATCCCATATATTTCCCATACTATTTCATGATCCATGTCGGACAATGTCGAACATTTTCCTGAGGTTTGCAAGAAAGAATACATGACAGACAGTGGCCCACGCGTGGAACACTTCCTCTTCGCCAAGTGGGGTTGGTCTTCCAGCACCTGAGATCAGCGGATCCGTTAGATTCATGGGGTTGGAATGGGAATATCATCATCCACAGGAATATAATCAATGGCCATTTCAGGAACCTAAATTGGAGGTACCTACCATATATAAGGCTTATTGTTCAGGCCTAAATTTCAGGGGATATACCCCCAACATATGGCCAAACATATGGTACTAACGTACCTCCATTTTAGTATTGGATATAATCATATCATATCCCATGACTATTCATTATGGCTATATCCTCCACCTACAGTGGGCAATGTTGCGGTTGATAGGAAGCCCCAATAAGATCAATAAGAGATACCCTCTGGTAATTTGTTACATAGCTATGGAAATATCCACCATTTAGTTCGTGAGTTTTCCCATGAAAAATGGTGGATCTTTCCACAGTTATGGGACAGTTTACCAGAAGGTAATGATGATTATGGGAATGAATATAGCATGGGATATATAATCATATCATATTCCATGAATATTTCCCATCATATTCCCAATAAGATAGAATGAATACAATGACTATTATTGGCATGTTCATCAGTTTCACTCCAAAATTATGGGAATATCATCATGGATTTCCCATGAAACCCCTATAATTCGAATGGTTTTTCCGATATTTTCTCCAAATCCCATAGGTAAATCAACGAACAGAATGTGCCGAAAATAGCAAACTGGAAGAAATTACCAGAGGGTAACCACCAGAAATAGGCACTCAACCAGAAAAACCGCTTGGGAGAATGGTGGTACTGTCTAGGAAATCGTGCACCAGTTGGTTTGTTTGACTGTTCTGGTTATCCCGTTATTTACAGTGTTTCGTGGTTACCAATAGTTATACAAATTAGTGCAGGAACTCTTCCATCCACTTAGTCTACGGTACTTGCCAACAATGCTGCTTTTCCAGTTCGCTATGTTAGATTACCAGAAGGTAAATCCCATTAAATCCCAATACTGTTCCATTAATATCCCATTAGATCCCATTGATATCCCATTAAATTCCACTATATAAATTCCATAGATATTTTGAACTATCATATGCTTGGGAAACTCTATTCGTAGCTCCTTGGCTCCCCTTTTTTGCAGGGAATAGGATACCCCTAGCTCCGAATCGCTCCCACAAAAACCATTCGACAGTAAATTACCAACAGCTAAATCCCATGAAATCCTACCAATATTCCATTCATATCCCATTTCATGCCCATTTAACCCCATGAAATCCATAGGCAAATGGTATGTTGTGCATTAAAACCTCCATTTTTGGAGGATCTTCCAGGAGTGGGTGAAAACCCTTCCACCTACCAAAACAGCTAGTTTTTCAATGGATCTTCCTGGCCTCTCACATGGAGATTTATAGATGATTTGCATGAGTGTAGATGGCTATAGATTTATAGATGATATGTATATATTATATGTATAATATGTATGTATATATGTATAACATATATATATAATGTGATACATTTTTATATAGATCTATTTATTATTCGATTTATTTTTTTGGACCATGCCAGTCATTCTGGGTGTATGCCACTAACGTAAGCTATGCATAGATTCCTTCAAGCCTCATGAGAAGCATGGAATTCACCGTGTTTTTGATCTCATGGGGGCCTTCAGTTTTTTCATTCGGAAGCCATGACATATCCGGTTGGTGGTTTATCTATGGGATTTTGGTTGGATCATCTATGGTTAATAGTGATTAGTGATGGGTGTGTAACCAACAATAGTAATCTGGTTCATATTCAACATGTTATAACCAGCAACAATGGATGAATCATGGATAATCTATGGTTTTTCTAGTGGTGAATAATGGGCTTATAACATATTCAACCATGGATGAATGGATATCTGGTTGGTGGTTTCAAACATTTGGATTATTTTTCCATCATGTATGGGATGTCATCCTTCCCATTGACAAATATATATATATATATATATTTTTTTTCAGAGGGGTAGGTATACCACCAACCAGATACCCTCTGGTAATTTAACGTAGCTATTGGAAATCACCATTTTTAATGGGAAAATCAACTATAAATGGCCATTTTCAATAGCTATTTTGACATCACCAGAGGGTATGTATCATTTAGTGATCTTTGCTTCGGCATCATGGACGGTCCCAAGGGGCATCTGACATTGGTATCTCATTTACTTTTCTTATGGGAGAAGTCGCGACCAAAAGGTACCAAAACCATATGTCGTTGCAACCTCGGAACCACCGAACCTCATGGGTCAATGTTTTGCCTCAAACTGGATGGTTTGAGTTTTCAACATGTCGAATTCTTCGTGAGTCGTTTTAGAATCTCAGAACAGATTTATGGGGATATACCATCCATTAATCACGAAAAAAACTACGGTTAGAATAAGATGGGATTCTTTTTTGCATCCAGATTTAGGAGGTAACCGTTTTGTAACCCCCCAGTCCGGTCGATGCAACCCTCCAGGTTTACCAGGTTAAAAAATGATCTAGTCACATCTGGTGGGTGATTTGCTGAGGCAACAACCACGTGTGGTGGCACATGATGCGAGGTGGTAACGTCGTGCCTTGGAGATGACGAGGTTCCTCCAGACAAGGGGGGCAAAATTTGGTCAACCTGGGGGGTGGTGGGAAAATCCCAATGATAATATGTATATATATATATACATTAAAGGATACGAAGAAACCCAATTCCTACAGATATTAGTAGGAACTTTGTATGTTATATAAAGTTTCGCCGATGAATTTGTTTTTTTTGCACATAAGATGTTTTAGTATTGGAAGGTTACGCCAACAAGTCAGTTCTGCAGAACTAAAACTCATGATGGTATAAGGGTATAATGTCCACCCCAGATCAATTAACTCTGGTTGATTAATTCTATTGGGGGTTACCCCCAAATAGAGATATCATTTTGTACAAAGATGGTAGCCTTCCAATAGTCAACGGCGCCCTAAAACTTCGGGGGAAGTCACTTTAGACTCCAGTGTCCAGCATTTTTTGGCACTGGGATGTTCGATGAAGCGAACCGCTGATGTTAGGAAGCAGGACATGTTAATGATACATCCCGATCAGGTGGTTTAACTTGTTGTCAATGGGAGATCTTCAGGATCCAATACATGGAGGTACGTTAGTACCATATAAGACCATATGAATTGTGGGGATATTGTCCTTACATAGGCCTTATATAGGCCTTATATATGGTAGGTACCTTCAATTTAGGTTCCTGAAATTCCCATTGATGTTGAAACACAAGACACACATATATAATTAGACATAAACTAATCAAATTGACCAATTAATCAAATGAATCACTTAATCAATCCATCCCTTCCCTCTTGTGTTGTATAATGACCTACAGGATGTGGCCCCCCAGTGATGTGAATGTTGGTTTATAAACCATAAAATAACACCCATGAAAACTGGTCCGTTATGTCTACCACATACCATATATCTACCATACACCCTATATCTACCATATTCCATATAGTTATATCTACTCCCCATTAACTATAGTAGTTACCGTAGTAGTTACCCTCTGGTTATTTAACATAGCCATGGAAAATGGCCCATTTATAGATGATTTCCCCATTAAAACCTCGATTTGTCAGGGATTTTCCATGGCTATATATATATCTACTGAAATCTCAACTGAACGCGAGCTCGACTGGGGGCCCCAGCCTGTAGAAACGAGGTGCAAATGGACGCCGATGATGATGTGGCACGGATGAATTGAACCTGGTTTCACCCCCAAAAAACAGGGGGTTTTGCATGGTTTTATGGGACATATCCACTAGAAATGGAGGTTTTATATGGTTTTATGGGAAAATCATGGGAATATATGGGGATACCCGGCCTGGTGATTTGTTCCAGTTTGCTATTGAACATGGTGATTTTCTACAGCTATATATGTATGTTTACAGCTAGGTTAACCATCAAAGATGATGGGGATATCTTTGTGGATATAACATGATATAACTAATACCCGGCCTGGTAAACATACAAAAAGCTATTGAAAATGGCCCAGTCGAAATCGTGAATTTTCCCATGAAAAATTGTGGATCTTTCCATAGTGACGTAAACGCTTACCAGAGGGTAAATGATGCTTGGTTGATGATTTCCCTAGGGGATTATACTCTTCAGTATATTGGGGATTGTCGGGATTGTCATTATCCATGAACTATTTTCAACCAACCTGGAAAATGACGTTGCATGTTTTGTTATTTAAGGGCACTTGACTCCAATTTACTTCTCAGGGCAGTGATGCTTTCCGCTTCGCACTCAGTCACTCAAACCCTGCACAAAAATTGTAACTTCGAAAGGTGCCCAATTGTTCAGATTCAAGTACCCTCTGGTAAACTGTCCCATAACTATGGAAAGATCCACCATTTTTCATGGGAAAACTCACGAACTAAATGGTGGATATTTCCATAGTTACGTTAGTTTACCAGAGAGTATCGGTTGGAGCTTTTCAGCCGCCCAAGGCTATGTGGGGCCTGGATGGCCACGGAAGTATTTTGTGGCGCCCTGCAGGGGATGTGGGGAAACACAGCAGGTGGCTACGATGCTTGGAACGCCAAAAAGGGCGGCTGTCAGGTTAGCCGCTGGGGAAGATTTGTGGCACTACAGCATTAAAGTCTAACCACCATAGACTTAGAACTGAATTTCGATATATAAAAAAACCCAAAATCGGAGGTTGATTTTTGGGTTTATCACTTTAGAAGCTAGGTATTCCAAGAAGAAACACTCATCTAACCATAAATCAGGCTTTCACCACCAGGGTTTTAGCAGCAAAAGTCGGGAACAGTAGCAGTCACTAGAAGTGGACACGAATGGCAGCAATTCAGCAGGATTGCATAGATTTCGATGAGAATTCAGCACCAAAAAATGAACTCAACGCAACAAGATGATGTTTTCGTTGCCAGTCCTTGTGGTTCCTCAAGCTACAAAAAAAGTATCGGACATGACCGACCCAAGCCCATTACTTGTTGCCCAAAAACTAGGTGGTTCCAATATGGCAGTGTGTCAAAACCTTGTACCCCTGGTGAACATCAAAATAGCTGGTAAATGGATGTTCATCCCACTAAAAATGGTATTAATAGGTATTGATCCATACCCATATTTGGATCAAAGACCCAACATTCAACAGGTTCGGGTGTCTCAGTAATGGATAACGAGCAAAATTACAGGAAATCCTTGTTTTTAACGGCAAAAGTCACACTTTCCTGTAAATCATAAAATCCGTTCAAATCACAATTTGGGGTGGTTTATCATTAATCCGCATCTTTTTCATTTTGGTGGAATCCCACTTTTTGCCGATTGATTCAAACCCGGCAGTTTTGATGGTTAAATCCACCTTGTTGACAACCAACCCCATATCTTGGTTGAAAAATCACAGATTTCCGACCATCAATCCCATATCTGTGATAAGATCACCATTCCATCTTGATTTCATGTGGGGGTTTCCATAGTCATCCCCCAGTTCTCATCCATTTTAGATTGGGATTTTCCATGAAATTTGCACCATCCAATGCTCGCTTGGGGTACACTTATATACCATCCATTTTTCATTTTCTACACCATTCATTTTCATAGGATTTTCCATGGAATAAACCATCCATTTTCCATGATACACCATTCACTAGATTGGGATTTTCCATGGAATAGAGCATCCATTTTCATCCATTTTCATTATATGCCATTTTGTGGAACCCCCCATGTTTAAGTCCATTTTACATCCCTATTTTCGATGCTGAAACCATGACCTAGGACTCGATGGTCCCGCTGGGGTGGAGCTTAAACTCATCGCTGCAGACAACGATGAGGTGCCTTTGGTTGGTTAGAACTGGGAGGTTAGCCATAAAAATGGGGGCGTTAAGGCACAAAACATGGGGCTTCACCAAGAAGAAACCATAGCTTTCATCCTATATATACACCTATTAATGGGTATGGATCAATACCTATTAATACCATTTTTAGTGGGATGAACATCCATAAATCCCAGCTATTTTGATGTTCACTACAGGGGTACCAGGTTTTGACACGCTGCCATATGTTTGTTTAACTTTCAACCGTAGAAATGGGATGATGACCAACAAGGTTGGTAGATGTTGCGAGCGGAAACACAAGGTTGGATGAGTTCCCTACAGGAGCACAGGTTTTTTTTTGCCACAATTGGACCCACAAAACCATTTTTAATGGGAAAACCATGGGAAAATCACCATTTTTAATGGGAAAACCTCTTCAAATCAGCGGTTTGTCGTCCTAAAATCTTTGGTTGGCAAACATCTTACCCGGCCTGATAAACTGTCCAAAATAACGAACTGGAAAGATCCAGCATTTTATAGCTGGGAAAATCCACTATTTGGACTGGGTCATCTATTCCATAGCAAACTGTTGACATAACCTGAGGGTAGTTGATCCAGAGACCTGGTGCAACATTTTTTTTTTAATGGGCACCAGGTCCTGGAAGTCCTTCGACACTGTCACCCCTCAAATGTTCTCAAGACACATTTGCAAAGACAAATGTTCATGAAAATGATTGGTTGGTGATATCACAAACTGATTGGTGGTTTGGAACATTTTTTTTTTCCAACTGACTAATATTTTTCAGAAGCATTGAAGCCATGAACCAGACTTAAATAATCTGCTATTCTGGGTTGATCTTGTTCCCCATTGGTTTGCCAAGTCTCGTTTGATCCCAGATCATATCCCCAATTCCCCCTAGTTCCTATGCAAACCCTGTTGGAACAATCCATTTGTTATTTTTGGATATCGTGAGCAGTTTTTTTCTCTAGCCAACAAACAAAATGGGCATCGAAGAAACTTGAAGAAACATGAGCCAAGGTGGCCTCAGAATTGCTACAAGTAGCACTGATCCACCACTGGTTCTGGGTAAATCATAACGACCTCACTGTTCTCCCGAACCCTGGAATCATGGTTTAGATATAGGGAAATCATCCCCAAATGGCCCAACAATTCAGGTTAGTTGACGGAGTGGACCTACCATTTTTGTAGAGAAAATCCCCTGGAAAATCCCCAGCCTTTTTGTGCCATCGCATGGTTCACCATGGATTCACCAAACTGTTGTAGAAGAAGTCTCTTATTCAGTGGGGTTGGTATAATTCAATGGGGATAATGGGATAATTCACCATGGGTTGGTATAATCTATGGTATAAATGGTATGTTTTTGTTTTTTAAATACATGTCCATTTTTTCTTTCACATCAACTAAAGTAAAGTAAAGTAAAAAAGGAGATATGTCATCTCCAACAGGTACGGCTTCACCCTTCAAGTGATGTGAATGTAATCCTCCAAAGCGGGACATTGACCAAGCCCTGTTTAAGACCCCCATATCCTAAAATATCACATAGGTATGGGTCAAAATTAGGTACCCCAAAATTATGGATGGTTAATACTAAACTAGACTAACATCTGTGGTTCCCTAGGTCTTCCATTTTGACCCACATCCAAATAGCTATTTTCAAATACTGGTGATCACTGCTAGTGCTACCCAACACACAGTGACACATCTGTATCTCGAGGATCGCCCCGTAACTTTTTGGGGCTTAGTAACGCTGACTGGGAATCACTGCTTTGTTCACCACCAATGTCAAAATAGCTATGGAAAATGGCCATTTATATAGGACATATCCACTAGAAATGGAGGTTTTATATGGGAATATATGGAAATATATGGGAAAATCATGGGAATATATGGGGATACCCGGCCTGGTTATGTCAACAGTTAGCTATTGAAAATCGCCCAGTCGAAATGGTGAATCTTCCCATTAAACATGGTGATTTTCCATAGTTATGGGACAGTTTACCAGAGGGTATACCATAATTATGGGTATATTATCACGAAAGCCAGCCGAAGGCCTGGGCTTGAGTATAGGTATAAGCGAAGCGAAGCGAAGCTAATCTAGGGGGTGTGGGGGGGGGAGGCCCGAAATCGGTCC
>Ga0126342_10000171_pt1 | contig 52541 bp, 56 predicted proteins | sample Cyp1metagenome_FD_92528 | JGI IMG/M metagenome (GOLD analysis project Ga0126342, IMG submission 92528) | Coral microbial communities from Lord Howe Island, Old Settlement Bay, Australia - Cyphastrea 1 metagenome | ecosystem: Host-associated > Invertebrates > Cnidaria > Coral ...
ACGTGTAAATTACCGTCTGTTTGACTGGAAACATTGGAAAAACACTGTCAAAAACAATGTTTTGGAAGGATTTCTTATTGAAACTTCTTAGCTTGAAGAGCTCCCACGGGGGAAAACCACCCTGGAAAACCACCCTAAGCCCCTCTCACGGACCGAAATAAACCTGCGGTGTGGGCGGCCACCCCACGCGAAGCGGGGTGAATATTGAAAGTTTCTTTAAGTTTCTAATCAAAGCCAGCCACTTGAAATGCTTTGTGATCCTTTTTGCGTAGGAAACGTATCCGATTTCCACCTCTCGCCCTCTCGCCCTCTCGCCTCGATTTCTTGCCGCTGTTCGTCGATGATTTCCTCATGACCTGAGAGGAAGGTCGCAGCTCCCACTGATGTGAAGGGCCAACAAGACACGTCGAAACGAGTCGAAACAATTTCTAAATTAGTTACGACATTAGTTACTATGAGTTAGCATTTCATCATTTCAAGATATGTCAGGACATTACAATATGTTCTTATATGTTCTTATATGTTCTAATGACATCACATGTTTTGGCTCTCCATGTGACTCGCACAAACGTGCCCCGGGCACCTCGAAGCTTGTCCTGCGCCTGAACCTGATAGGCGATTTTGGTGAACTTCAAGGTGAAACGGTGAAACGTTCAAAAGTTGAAAGGATCTTGCAATCGACGATCGCTACAAAGACCTACAAAGTCTTCAACCAAGTCCTGAATATCTTGAAGAACTTATATTAACTTATTAGGTCCGCGTGACACATCTGGATTCTGCATGATTCCGAGTGTCATCGTCCCATCCCTCGGGGCCCGTAGCCGTAACCTTCACCGCCGGTCCCACCTCATCATCCTTTCGTGTGCCCCGTAGTCGTTCACCTCACGGTGAGCTACCGAACACGATATATACAGCTGATGTACAGCTGCGTTTCGCGTTCTAAGTACAAAAAGAACCCAAAAGAGTCGTTCTGCAAATTCATGTCAGAAACCAAATTTGATGGAGACGGAACAAAACTCACATCGGGATAGAAGAGCAACTCACGAGTTGACACTGGCATGCACACGCCAATGAGCTCCAATAAGCTATTGGAGAGTACAAGAGGCATAAAAGTCATGCGGGTAGGAACCAGGAATGAAATTCTCCCAGTGTTTCCATCCAAAAACGGAGCTTCTTTGAACCATGCCATTCGCTTGCTCGTTGGCCAAGGGACTTGGAGCAGCTTTCCGTGCTTCATTCTCAAGCCTGGAACAAAACGCATCTGATATTCTGAAAATTTCTCAAAATAACTTGCGCTTCTGCCAAACGATATTCGATTTGGATTCAACCAGGTGTTTGATTTTTTAGATTGAAAGTCTGAGCTCCTTTGTCTCCTGCATTGAGCAATACGGGTAGAAAAAATGGAGGAGGCAAGCACATGTCAGTAACTAGTTGATTATTTCTCAGTTCGGTCGGCAAATCAAACATCAAAGCCACACACTGTGACATCAAGTTGATGAATTCTTCAGATCAACAAACATGCCAGACTCTCTCCCGCACCACTGCCATCCTCACCATGGTGTGACACCAGACATTCAGGTTCAAGTCAATGGTTCAATGGTTCCATAAGAATTAATAGCATTCAAAGCTTTCGATCCAACTTCTGGAAACCTGATTGAAGCTGGCATGGCCGAATACCATATCTATGTCACTTGAAAAAGAAACGCACGGTGACGGCTCTGAATCTGCTGGACATGCACCGCACTGGGCATATCTGGGCATGGGGTTCACCGGGTTCACTGTGACTATCTGTGATTCAGTAGGAATCCCAGCTCTGCAGCATTGGAGCGACCCAACTCTTCTGCAAGACTTCGCAGAGTTCGGATCTCGGCCTGGTGCCACACGAGCCAAACATGTCCCGGATTGAGAGAAACCTTTCCCAAGCAATGGCCCAATGGCAAGTATCGCCAAGTCCGACCAAGTCCATTCTGATTCGGCAAGATTCGGCAATGCAACCCAGATTTTGTGCCTGTGTCCCCAAGGCACGACTCATGCTTCATCCATCTTCATACTGGAACTTCACCATTGGCACAATCGGTGTTCTCACAACCACCACGATACGAACCCTACAGACCTCCAAGTCACCGCGAGTCGGCAGTGGACCTTGCTGACTTTTGAAGATATCCTGGCAGCACTTCTTTCGGTGTCAATTATCTGTTTGATGTCCAAGTGTTCGTGTGGACGGTTGTTGCTCCTCATGCTACAGATTTGTTGGTTGATGTTAGTTGAAAAGTGAGAGATGTTAGATGATGTTAGTCATAAATGAGTCCTGCTAGAGATGTTCAACAGATTTCAACAGATTTCAAGAGTTTCTTTCAGCATCTTTCAGCATCTTTCAGCATCTTTCAGCTGTCGTGTGCAGCCTGGCCAGCTGCGAGGGATGGATGAAGTCGACCAGCCTGGAAACGGTGCCGTCATCCGTCAGGTTTGACGGATGACGGCATGTGTTCTATTGTGTTCAACCTGTTCTGCCCACGAATCCAAGGGATGCTTTTCGAGGGTCAGAAACTACTCTCTCAAAAATGTGCGAATTGCCATTGTGCAACTTTTCACTAAGGGTGCTTCCTGACGTGCAGCTATCACAACCTATCTTATAAATGTTGCTTCAAATTTGGATGCACCGAATCCTTTTATATCCTTATATTTATATCAAACAAAGCCTACTGCAGAGTACAGCCATAACTCACATGAGGCGAAGCAAGAGTCAGAGGTATCTGAGGATGGGACTAATGGTCGCAGCTGCAAATGTGAGAGATCCTCCTAGCAGAGCAGGCAGTAACCGCATCAACCAGCCAGAAACGATGTTTGTGGTGAAGTCATTCTTGGCTCAACATCTTCGTCTCGTTCAAAGAGTCACTGCCTCACCGGCCCTCACTGAATAAAGCCACTGATAGCCACTGATATAGCCATTGACAACTTGTGACAACTGGACATAATCTTTACATATATCGTTGCGATCTTTGTAGCAACTGCCATTGATATTTATGTGCAGAGACACCCTGTTGCAGAGTGGGCCTCAGAGCTTGCCTTCATGGTGGGTGATGGCCTTAATTGAACATGGATCTGGACACGGCAAGAACTGCTGCAATCGATTCCATCTGAAAAGGTTGCAACAGGTATTTGAGTTTGTTGAATCAAAGATCATCAAAGATCATCAAAGATCAAGAGGGGAGGATCGAGGGGCCTATGGGGCCGAAGGGGCCGAAGGGGATCAAGACTAAACGTTAGATCATAGACGTGTATTTATCATAAATCATGATAAATCCCAAATGCCAAGACATGGCACAGAGCAAAACCATGAAGAGAGGAGCCGTGTCAAGGCACATTTGCACTGCGAGGCTGTTGGACTGAGGAGCGTTCTCCAAACCCGGGAAGCCATCTGCACCACCTGGACCTGTGGAAACTGTTGTGTAAATGTGTGATAAATGTTTGAAAATCCGTGAAGATCCATTTTGAAAACATATGGATAATTATGGATACGCTTTTTGGATTCGTTGAGCTCAGCGATCCTCAGTCATCATGGTCCAACTTGGGTCTCTCGAGCTCAACTGGACCAGTCTAGCAACACCAATGGAAGCCGGAAGCAACTCCCACCTGTGATGATGAATGGCCTGTCCTGGAGCTCAATCCGCGAACATGACATGGCACAACAATTCGATATTTGCCCTGCATGGGTTGATGTCTAGACATTCTGGACCTAGACCAAGATGTTTCCGGTTGGCACTGATGCCTTTCTCGAACAAATCAAGCAGATGCTGATACTCATGGGCAGCTTGTATGCCAGGATATGCCCCGATATGTCAGTCTGACCATGAACTCAATCTGTAAAGGAAGGGTGCTTTTTCCTAGCCCAAACCACACCTCATTGGAGCCAACCTGTGGCGAAGTTTCCGCCCAAGATCAAAGAGCCTACTTCATGGCTACCTTTCAGGCACTACATTTCTGTGAAAGAACTGTTCGACCTATGCGAAGCCAAGTGATGTGAATTGACATAGTCGACCTACCGCTTCAAAGAAAAACACATAAAGACTGCGTCTAACTTTGAAAGTACCTCTTTCGAATCGTTTTGCCTCTGAACACCTGCGCCACCTCCCCCGTAATACGCCGCCTCTCGTTGGTGGCTGCCTGACTGCAGCTAGAGCTACTGGAGCTACACATACTTGCCATGCACGGTTTAAATTGATGTATTGAAAGGAGCCAAAAGAATTGCAGCGACCCGATCGGCTGGGCCTCCAGTTGAATTTGAACACACTGGTATCACATGGTAAAACATGGTGAAAATGTACTGCAATTACCGTGAATTCTGTGGCTTCCCTGCGGCCTGGCATGATGCTCGGGGAGTCAACCTGAACAGAATCTTGCATCAGTTTAAGAGATCTCAAGAAGGTGCCAGTTCAATTTGAGATAAGCACCAGCGGTCACTCCGTCAGCATCTTTTTGACAGTTCAAAAGTTCAAGCCAGAAACTTCTTCCACTTCTTCCACTTCTTCCAATTCTTCCACTTCTTCTACTTCTTCCACTCCTTTCACTCCTTTATCTCCTTCAGTTCTTTAGTTCATGTGTGCTACGGCGCTACGGAGTGAGGTGCCAACCAAGGCGACGGGATCATCTGATTTCCTCAGTGAGACCCGGTATCGGATCGACCCTCTGATACCACTTGAATTCTTCAAGACATTTCAAGACTCAAAACTAGACTTATAGTACAATAGTCAAAAAGCAACCACCTGGCACCTTCAAAACAAAAAACAATGCAATATTCCATTTGAAAATGAGATCAGTTGTTCCTGTCACGAGGCAATCATAGTCGTCATTATCAACTGCTAAACTAGACAGAAGATGCCCCAACTCCAATTTGCAAACCATTTTTTGTGCACACTCGGATGCGGCTTGATGAAGAATATCTTCTCCTATCGCATTGTAGTTCTTTTCAAGTACTTGGCTTTCATCAGAACGTACAGTGTGAGTTGGTAGAAAGATGGTAATTCCTTGAGATCCAGGCGGCCCATTTTTGATCATCATGGATGACTGAACCTGCAACTGCAACATACTGGCAACTGGTTTTTGGTGGGCCACATCGGCATTACGAGTAAAACGGCTGGGCTTCCGGCAGTGAGGAGGATGTTGCGAAATAGGTTCAAGGCCTCGAGGAGTCGACGTGGATGACGCGGGATGTTGAACAGGTGGCAGAACACCGAGCACGTTTCCGTCACAATCCAAGTCTGAACCGTCCCCAGACGGTGATTCCAGATCCAATTCAATCCACTTCAAATCCAGTTCGAGATAGTTGGAGAATGTTGGAGATAGTTCAAGTGGACCAACATGACCAACCCCAACTGTGTTACTCTCCAGCTTCGTATGCCTCTTTCCGCGTCATGGGATCTGGCCTTGGAGATGGAAACTGAGACAAAACAGATCGACTTTGGATCGGCACAGTCGCAGGGTGTTCACGATGTTTGTTTGATCCAAATGCAGATGCAATTGGCAAATCGGCAAATCTGATCCAATGATTGATATCATCCATATCATGATCCCATCCAGCTCCGGCCATTCCAAATATGTCCAAATTCCAATTTGGAAGTAGCTCCAGGTGCCCAAATACGGTGCCCCGACAGGATCTCCACAGCTCGTTTCAACTGCCGCGCTGTCCGCCTCAGTGCCAGCTTGGAGCTGCACGTGTCACAGCCAGAAGGCAGACCTAATCTATCCACACCAATTCCACACCTATCCTAACCTGGCATTCAAGTCTTAGATCTTCCAAGTATTCCAAGTATGAAGTTTGTTCAGATGATTTCAGAAGTCTCAGAAGTCTCAAAGCTACGTCCATCAACTCTGCCATCCTGAGGCGTCACACGCTTGCTGCTCATCTCCACCTCAGGATTGCACTGCCAGAGCCTTGAATCCACTGATGTCACTAACAATGTTGAACTATGTTGAATTATGTTGAATTCAAAAATGTTTGTTGCACTGATCCAACTCTGAGTCATTCTGAGTCTTGAAAGATCTTGAAAGTAGGAGAGTTTGCTCTTGACCCTGGCTACCCTGGCTACCCTGGCTACCCTGGCTACCCCACCTTCTTCGATCACAGACCAGCCTTCACTGCCGATCAAGTCGATGATCTCCTGCGAAGCTGTTTGAGCTGCTTGGGATTCCAATGGATTGCAAATCTGAACAAGGATAACAAGGATCCAGAAGATGCATCTGGAAATCTCAATCTCAATGCATTTCAATCACTGGAGTCCCTGGAGCCACTGGAGCCTTTCATGTTTTTTTTTTCTCAACATTTTGGAAAACAGACTGGATTCATCACAAAAGCACAGGCATTGCAGGCGCTCCGAAAGTATTGCGCTCTTCTCAACCAAAGATGAGCCGGCTGTGGTCTCCAACTTCTTCCACACCTCCACAGGTGGCATCCCGTGGCATCCGGTGGCATCCGGCCATGGTGATGTTGAAAAGATGTAGCAAAAACATCACAAGGCTGACAAGATCTGACAAGGCCACACAAATCATACAAATCCTGCCGCACCTTGCTGAACGCCTCGGTTCGATCGAACTTCCAAAACTATCAGTGCCAACTATTGCCAGCTATCACGAATCAGTGAAACATAGTGAAACCATGGCTCGCTACAATCAATGCTCAAAGGACCACATTTCTGCACCACGAAACTGCTCTGTCGTCCCAATCAGTGACAGTTGAGGTTCCTACCTGCTCTACATGTGTCGGATCAGCAAGGATCCCGTGCACACGCCTCGCCAATCGGTGTGTTGTACGATTCATCTCAGCCAGGTGTACCCAGGTATAACATATTGAGATGCGGTAAACATGATGGATGTAGCATGATGTAGCATCAATACTGACACATACTGACACATACTGACACTACAGAAGCTCGAGAATGTCTGATTCGGAAAGGACTGAAATCCTGATTTGATCAGACTGGAGATGACTGGAGCTGAGCCGTTGCCTTTGAGTGCCGATGGAATTCTCCGCGCTAGAGGCCTCGTTGATGTCATCACATGTGGCAGTGCCAACCATCTCAAAAGATCTCGAAAGATCTCAACGGTGAGAGAAGGAATAGATTGAGGCACCTGGAAATTTCCCAGCACCTTCACCAAACTGTTTCACAATTATCACAATTATCACAATTCCAGAGTCTGTTCTACACTTAGCACATCTGATATCAAATTCTGAGTGCAACGGCCAAGCCCAGGTTTCCTCCCATGACGCTGCACGGCTCTGGGCGGCAATGGCGATGTTGAGAGTGTCAAGTCTGCCACCCAAATACGCCGGACTTGAAGGGTATACATAGAAAAATCGTCAATTGATGAGTTTTTTTGCTTGGATGTTGATATGTGGCATTACTGTTGTAGACTCTTGCAAACCGACTGATGCTTGAGCATGATCTTGTCCAACAATTAGTTCGTCCAATCTACGAGATTCTTAGGCTTGGCTTTTCGATGCTGCGGATTCATGTGGTCATGGTACTAAATACCGGCCATTCACAGTGATCATGAATGATCATGATAAGCTGGCGTGAATCTGTGTAGACTTCAGTGCTGTATTGTTGTATGGACGTGTATGGAGCTGAAAGCAGTGAGACGGGTCAGCAAGTGTCACAAGTTTGCGCGTTCCAACGAGACAAGTAGCAATGATAAGGTTTCCTTTCAGCCCAAAAGTGCCGAAAAGCAGCTTGTCTCCTTGACACTGTGAATTATTGGATGTGCCAGTGTCTATTGTCCAAACCAACTGCTATGCCGCCCTGGGTCAAGAAGTATCATGTTTCAAATACAGAGATTAAATTTCATGGCCTTTTAGCATCTTTTAGCAACTTCTCACTTCCTTGGTCTTCCTTGGTCTTCCTTGGTCTTTCTTGTCCCGCTCCATGGAAGCACAATGTTTCAACATCCATCTGCCTGGTTAGCACATTGGCCGTACCTCAGACGAGATGCAGAACGCTCGATGGCCAAATGTTCATATTGTTCATTGGGCTCACTTGACTCAATTGACTCACTTGCATAATGCATCATAATGCTATTCATTGCTATTCTGCATATTCTGCTTGCATTCCCGTCCATTGCCTCACTTTCTGAAATACCGCAAGGCAAAGCTCAGAAAAACAGTCAAGCCAATTTCCGAGAGAACATGTGTTGTGAGCAGTGATCAAGTTGCAAACATGTCGCTGGAAAATAGGGAATCTGATAGGAGTTGACTGAATATAATTGAATCTGCCATTGTGCCATTTTGATTCTGAATCTTCTGATGCCTTAAGGCCTATAATTCAGTTCCTAACGCAGCAAGCTCGCTCATGATCTGTGCAAACTCCCGCTCCACTGCCTGTGAAGACATCTCACAGAGTGTGGGTTCGAACAGCTGCAGTCAGCTAAACATTGTCAATGTAGCTATGATTCTAAAGCTATCTAGCTATCAATGTCGCTATGTTTATTATAATATCATTACTATCATTGCTTTCTCATTTCAGAGCTATGTTTTAGTCATCGCAAATCTTGCAGTGCCCGTGCAGCGTCACGTTGCACCGTAGGTCTCTGGCAGTCCCTGACTTTTGGTTTCTGCACCACAAATCATATTATATCATATTCCTCTATCTACAACTAGATGGGTGTCTTTCTAATAGAATCTAATAGAGATATGATGTATCATATGAGTGAGTCATATGATGTCATATGTAAAGTAAAATTAAATATGTTTCTATTGAGACATCTGTGGAGCCTCGATTTTGTCTCTTGCTTGCATCAAGTGCTTGGTCACCTCAGAGGGCACGTCACATGTCAGAACCACAGTGGTTGAGAACAGTTTGGCCACAACTTGAACATGCCACAGAAAATGCCACAGAAAATGCTTTGAAAGCTGTGGTGCCAAGTTCAGAAACAGCCCTCTGGAGCTGTCACCTCATCGGCCGTATCGTGGTGGGCCTCTGAAAGTGCCTGCCGTCAAGCTGTGAAGCCTGAAGATGTAAGATTCTGTAAGGTATGTAAAATCAAAGATTCTAGATATCTGCGATTCATTCCAAATGTCTGGGCAATGCGGCAATTGGAGGTTGGAAGATTTTGAAAGCAGCGAAATTGCCATCTTGGCATCCTGGGTTTAGAAATTCTGAAAGTCCAGTCTCATTTTGGACAACTGGCATACACTGCATACACCGTGCATATCGTCATCCTTTGTACAGTTGCGAGAGTTCAGCTGAAAATGACAGAAAATGACATGGCCTGAAATTCTCTTGTGCCATGAAGGACATCGTCCATGAAGGATGCAACTTAGAAGTGACACGCATGGTCCAGAAATGTCCAGAAGACCGCGGGATTGCTGCAGGGTGCCTGATCTGTTTGTGATGCAACAGCCACTGGCTCAACTCCTGACCATCGGCTCGACCACAATCTCAATCCCACAGTCAATACAGCCAAGGTGTCAAATTATGCTATGCCTGCTATGCTTTAACAATGAACAGAGGTTAATGATGTTAATGAAAAAGATCGGTTTCGGGTGCCCGGTACCCGGCCTCGCAGAGGTGCTGGGCTCACCAAGGACCTGTGCAAGACGATGATGCGAAGTTCAGCAAAGTTCAAACATCGTTTTGGTGTTTTTTCTCAAGTTGTTCCAAAAAAAAACTCCTCAGAAAATGGTCTAAATCTAAATAATCTAAATGTCTCAATATGTCTCAATCATAAATCGCCACATTCCGAGCGCACCTGGGAGCTGGTGAAAAATGTGAAAACGACACCTTTGCTTTCACGTCCTGCACGTGCTGGTCCTGCACCAGATGCACTGACATCCAGTGCTTGAGGAAAGTGGGTCTCATGTGGGTCCCAATGTCCTTGTTAGGGACCTGCGCTTGAGGATCGAAGGCCAAGTATGATTGCAGAGAGGCATTGGCCTGTGGCCAAAGCCGCCAAAGCTGCTTCGACCAACATCTAAAGATCGTCATTTCGCCCTGGCTGCGTCAATTTTGGATTTTTTTGAAAAGTGTGTTCCCACCTTCTCCTTGAAGCAAGACACCGCTTCAGCAACACTCACAGACCTGAGCCAGTGTGTCACTGTGTGTCACTGTGTGTCACTGTGTGTCACTGGGCGCATTGGTGGATGGAGATCCCTGCAACTGCAAGGAAATCAAGGAATCAACACGTTCATAGGACATGCAGGGCCACTGAACTTCTCTCTTGATGAGATAATGTGTCCTAAATAAAGGTGTTCGAAATGGGAAAGAGCTACCTCGGGGTTTGCTATGACACAAATAAAACATCATTTCTGACCTCAAACAACGAGGAGTTTTTCCGTCTCAAAGCGTCCGTTCAACCGAGCAAAAATCCCATTGGAATGTGCTGCGAAGTCCTGCCTGGGTGGGGTCCGAGAGGAAAGTGCCTGCGGCCAAGACGGATGGTAACAAGAATGTCAGCAATCTTTATCATCCAAGAGAGCTCTGCTTGCTACCACTGTGTCAAACTGATACCATCAATGTGTCATGTGTATTCTTTTGTGCAGTAGGTCGGCCTCTCTAAATGAAGAAGACCTTAACAGGAAAGGTGATAAAACAATTATTATGATGATGATGAGGAGGAGGACGAAGAGGCGGAGGAGGAGGAGGAGGAGGAAGAGGAGGATCACAGTTTGGTTTGAACATGGCTAGTTCACGTTGCCTTTCAATGGCCTTGGCTGGATTTGGCAAATGTTCAGTCTTTTTGTTAAGCCAGCTCCTGTCCAAAGATTCTTTCCTCTGACTAAGTCAGTGTACTGTATGCCCTGGCCTGCAGAGCTGCTTGCTTTGGAGAACCTGAGCTCGATGCTGTTGACGCTTCCTAGTGGTCATAGCAGTAGCACCTGGTGTGGCGTTGATCAGTGACATCAAGTTACCTGGTTACCTTCTGGACATAGCACCGGCCCCTCTGGGGTTCTTGGCAAGTGCCCGACATTGTGCTACGGTCCACCTGTGCATGTAGACATTTCATGACATTTGGCAACTGGAATCTTGCAGGAGGAGATTGGGACTCCCGAAAAACCACAGCCTGATCCACATTCGAGAAACAGGTTGGCTTTCACGTGGACTGGAAGTATCTGGAAGTCCTATGCTCTGTAGATTGCAGATGACCCAATGGACACTAGATTCAATTTCACTGGTTATGTACAAGCAGAGTCTGGGGGCCAAAAAGGAGATTTGCAATTTCACAATTCAGAGAAGGTATTAACAAAGGTCATCATCCCAAAAACACATAGACCGTCGTGATGTTGACTCAAGCTTTGAGGCTTCTTTGAGTCTCACCGATCTGTTGCCGTTGGGACGTGATCCACTGCATGGAGCCTTTGGGTCCGCTTCAAAAGTGCTGAAAAGCGCCGTGGCAGATTCTGCCTGGGGCCGCTGCCCATCCGCTGCGTATGAAGTTACGGCCCCCAACACTTTCCATTGCAACTGTGTTCTGTCATGTTCAGTCCATTCGACATGACTTAGAATTGGAATGCTGATTACTTCTTGTAAAGATTGTATCATATTATATCATATCATATTATATCCTATTATATCCTATTATATTATATTATATTATATTAAGTTATATCATATTAAGTTATATCATATTAAGTTATATCATATTAGTCAACATTATTCAACCATATTCAATCTATGTTGACCTGTTTGGCTCGAAGCTACACAGTCCTGAGTTGCTGCCGCTGCAGCTGCTCGTGCCCCCGAGGTGGGCCTCGAACAAAGCTGTTGAAAATGCCATGGAAAGTGAAACCTTTCTATACTAAACTCTATGCCAATCCAATAGCTTACAAGACTTCTATAATTATATAATTATATACAATCTTAACTATACAGTGGAACCAAGAGTTCTGCCCACAGGCGCGGTGCATCTTTGATTCTTTGTTCGCCATGAGCCTCCTGGGCAACGACCGCCATGCAGGCAAGCGCTGCATGAGATCTACAGCTGTGACTTGCTGTGACTTCCTGTGACTTGTTCTGTCACAGTTGCGGAACAAGATGTTCATTGCCGAACTCCAATTCCGATAGCCAAGTCTTACTGAAACAGTGTGGTTGCGGTTGAAAGCATCTGTCTGTGATGAGCTGCAAGGTTTGCGAACATGGTTTCAACTTCACCATCTGCTAGGATCTTGTTGAAACAATGTTAACTTATCCAGGCAACTTACGAGGTTGTTCATGTTGCTCTACATCGTTCTTTCTTAAATCCGGGTGACGATACATGCAACACTATAATGTTGCGCATGTACGGTGTACAGATGTGGAGTCTGTGGAGTCCTAGAGCTCAGGATTTGTTGCTGTGACACGTAGGGCGCAGTTTGAGTCAAGCTTGCCACTGGGTTTGCCATGGATAGCTGTTTCCGAAAAGAAGTGTGCCTTCGTCCATCACAAGCCATAACAAACAATCCATCACAAGCCATGGCAGGATACGTTCAAATGGGCTAGGGACATTTAGCTTCCACACCAACAAAACAAAGAAGTCTTTTGGCTCATATGGCTATGGGTCAATACCTGTTAATACCATTTTTAGTGGGATGAACATCCATTTACCAGCTATTTTGATGTGAACTACAGGGGTACAAGGTTTTGACTCATAGCCATATGTCATTCCCATCGATTCGCCAGCGCCCCAGGACTGCAGTTTTTTCTTGGTGTCGACCGGGTCTTCAGCCGCACGCGGCAGGAGCAGTTCCATTTCGACTGGAGTGACACGGTGATCAACCGCCTTTGGTTCTCAATTTTGAGAATCGGAACATGGGAAAAATCCCCTAAATCCAGCACTGTCAGTACTGTGCAGTACTGTGAAATCTAGAAGATTGACATGTACAGTAGACTGTGTACAAACATATCAAACATGAGCTTTAAGAAGTTTCAAGGGTACAGCGCACTGGCTCACTGGACCGGGGACCAGGAAATGCGAAATTGCAACATGTCGTGCAATCGCAACCCTGTCCCTGTCTACGGTGAAACGAGTGTTGTGGAGCCAAACTGAGCCAAATCTCAGTGTCTTTTGAACATTACACAGCGCTTTGACAGGTTTCATCCATTCTGATCCCTGGCCCCTGAATTTATTTGTGCTCTAGTGCTCATTCAACAATGGCCAGGAAACGGCAACACTGCTGAATGTTGAAGTCACTTTAGTCACTTTAGTCCTCACTCTGTCACTCTGGCTCTCATCTGGAGAATTGCCTCCCGAATTGAGCTCTTATCCGGCTTCTTGAGCCTTCATTTTTTCCACTTCTCCTTTCATGGACTCAATCTTTTTCCGCATACCTGGAGCAAGGAAAGGGTCCATGTGACATGGCAAGATGAAAACTGGGTCTGAGAAAAGTTGGTCTCATTCGGAAAATATGTCAAGCACTCCCTCATCCATATCGTGCCAAACCATTCAGGGCTTCTTGGTCAAGGGTCCATAATTGGCTTTAGAACGGAAATAGTCTGTCCAACTGTGCAAGTGCAAAGCTGCAGAAGGAATAAATAGTTTCTTAAAGAGGATTATAAACTTTGTTAAACCTTGCATGTGGTGCCTCGATCGTTCAAAACTCGCTCTGCTCACGACTGATATCGCCCCACTGAGTTTTGCACTCGTAAGTTCTGAAACCAAAGAGGCGTTCTCAGTGACCAATCCACCAATGTCATCCTGGCCGAGTCTCTCCCAAGGATCGTGTAATGAACGAAAGCTCCGTTGTGATCGGGACCACTGCATTTGGAAACCAGTTTGCTGATTTCAGATGCATCATTTGATTCTTGATTTCAGATATTTCAGATGGCTTTTTTTCGAGATTCGTACTGATTCATATGCAGTCATCAAATATTAAAACTTGCTGATAGTCTTCACTCCGCATAACATGATGAAAAGAATATTACATATTGACATATTATATGAAATATATTGAAATAATATCTTTCACCGATGCATCGCTTGATGTGGGGTCCTTTGCCGCAGCCAAGTCAACTCCTGCAAGATTCCACCGAAGGAGCGCAAAAGGAAAAGCGGGTGGGAAATCCATCACGAAGGAACTTGGGAAACGGCAAAATGCCCGCTGCCACTGCTATCAATGCTACCACTTGACATGTGGATCATGTGGAAATGTGATGGAAATTTGCAGCAACAGCAGCTCAAATTGTGCAGGATTTTCTTGACACAGGTCGAACCTGCTGGATCCTCTCCGACCTGCAACGCTTGGGTCGTTGGACACTTTACTTAGTTACTTATATTATCTTATTGTATCTTAGTTTACTCTCAGTTTACTTGCATGCCATGCAAAACTTGTGCTCACTGTCACATCGTAGTCACTTACTGGAAGCAACTGCATTATCCCTAAGGCCTATGGCATTGACTTTCCCATATTTTGCTTTCAATTTGTTTCCTGCGTGTGTTGTGAAGCTATGTCGCCCTCACAAATGTCAAGCCCGTGAGTCCCAACATGTCCCAACCATCCGCCCGTGGCCAGAGGCACCTCTTTGGCCAGTTCCGAGTTTTCCGCCAGAAGCAACTTGTACCTCCGTAAGTTTGACACCACTGGAGATGTGTCCCAATTCCCTCTAATACTCTAAACGGCTGGTGAGCAGCACTCCAAATATCTTCAAATGATGTCTTTTGCATGCTTATTGATCTTATTGTAGGATATTGTAGGTTTTGTATGGTTTTGTATGGTTTTGTTCGTATCTTCTTCGTATTTTTTGGGTATCTCATTGTTGCTTGAATGGCCCACCATGGCCCCCGCCGGGCGCGGCCTGGTCTTCAGCATGTTGAGCATCCCCCGGAGCTCCTCATTATCCTTCCTCAACTGCTCACCTGTCGATGTCGTCGCATGATGTCGCATGATGTCGCATGATGTCGCATGGCACATCGTGGCCGATCCAAAGAAATCCGGGCCAATGAAAGTTTACAAATGGAGAGAAATACGGGAAATGGATGGAAATGGCCATGAATCTGGCTGTATTTCAAGCCGACATTTAAACGCGTTGACAGTCACATTTTCATTTCATGAATTTTCTGTAGTTCCATTCCATCATTTTTGGCGCGCCTGCAGCTTCAGCCTGCTGTTGAAGCGCTTGCAACTGTTCTGCCGGGACGGAGTCCGACGCCTGTTCAACGCTTCATCATGATTTATCTATATCACAATCACAATGCTGTGTATAGAGATCCGGCAGTTTCAGCATTACTTCAGCATCTCAACCCAAGGCATGCATTCATCATCATTCATCAAATAAATGGAAGAGCCGCCTCCGACGAGAGCTTCTGAAGAATTTCTTCTAACTGCTTCTCCTTGGCTAAGCTTAGCATTGATTCAACATGATATGCAGCATATGCATTGATTCGACGATCTCTGTCGTGTAAAGTCGTGTATCGGTTCTGAGCTGCTCGACTCACATCCGGTAACAACACTCGGTGTCCGGCCGAGTCAGTGCTTTCACGAGTTTGAGTCGCCTCAGGCGTTGGACTCTTGGACCCTGGAAACGTCAAATTTACCCGGGCCGGCCCGGACGCATTTGCAAGGCAGAAGTGTGAAGTGACCCAAAAATGGCGTTGCAAGTCAACTAGACTTGAAAAATGGTCACACTGCAAAAAGATGTGACAGGAAAAACATGTTCGTTGAGCAAATCTGAAACAATCATAAACATCATAAACAATCAAGGTCTATACTTCTGACCTTGGAAATCACCAGTAGGTCACGCATAGGTCACGCGGGTCATGGAGCAGTGACACTATGGCGCACTAAGACGCCCTGAGAAATGCACCACCACTCTTTTGGTCACTTGTCGCTGCATGAAGCCATACCTCACAAAGTCAAAGTACCAGCTTAAATATGCTTAAATGATCTTAAATGCATTGAACATCATTTCAAAAGCTTTGAAACGGATGGTTTGAGAGCAACTCAATTGCGCTCATTAAGTTCTCAGTTTCATGAGTTTCACGTCTTGAGTGGCGAGGGTAGATGATGGTAGCATATGGTAACACTCTCCAGCTTTCACCAGTTCATTGGCGCACGGATCTGCAGGCTTGTCCTAAAAAAGCGGAGTTGCTGAGACATCGATTCGTTGATGAAACCGATAGGACCGATTCGGACCGATTCGGACCGATTCGGACTGATAGGTGGAAGACTCAACAACTGATTCAACTGATTCAACTGATTCAACATGGAATGGTTGGAAGCTTGGTTTAAATGTTCAAGCTACGGTCTGTTTCATTCTGCTTCCCAAGCACGCCTTCATCAAACTTTGGATCAGGAACTGCATGAAAGATGTCAAGCCGTGGGCCTGAAAAGTGTTACAGGCACTGAGAGCAATCCTTTGCATGGCATTTGGCAGATTCGAACATGTTCAACTCGCAGTTGCTCAGCACTACATTTCCTCTTGTCACATCTTGTCACCTCCTGTCACATCCTGTGTCAATTCATTGCTCAATGGTGGCGCCGGAAAGGATATTGATCCGACGGTCCTATCCTTCTGATTGGCCATGTTTCCGGGACAAGCTGCATGATGCAAACAGGATCTATCAGGGGAACGAGCCAATGTGCTCAATACCCCTGCTACCCAGAGAAAGCTAACAGAGTCCAAGCATGTCCAAGCCATGTTTGCTGTAGAGACTTCAGAACTCGGGCAAACAAATGGCCACACTCTAAAATCTGCAACTGCATGCACTGCATGCTTGCGCAACTGTTGCCTCCAAATATGCTTTGGCCTCATCTTCCTTCTTCTTTTCCACTTCCTGCAGACAAGATTCAACCCAAACACGGCCAAACACCGCCAATAATATCCAAGGGTACCTTCCCCAATTCCGTGATTGACATTCCAAGACCTTGTCCCTCGATTGTTGACTGATTCGTCCATCTAAATATTCATCCATCCAGTTTCTCATCTTGTCAGCTCTCCTCTCATCCATCCATGTTTCTGCTATTAGCTGGCAAAAACATGCAAAAACGAGCAAACAAAAGCACTAAGGGATATGATATAAGCGCAATTAAGCGCATGTATAAAACTATAAACATCACGCGTATACATGAATATCCGGGTATTTATGTATACACATGTTGAATCATGTTGACCTGATGTCTGATTATACTATATTAATCTATATGATACTTGTATCATATCTGATTTTTAAATTCATGGCAGCCTCAAATCTTACCCACCTCATCTAGTGCTGCGTCGCCCAGACCTGGTAGATCAACTTACTTCAACTTGACGCTAGCGACATGATGCCAACACATCTATGATTCTGTATGATAGCTTTGTAAATCACACATCTGCAATTCCTTCATGTCTCAATAAAAGATAATAAAAGAATGGATGCACAATGAATACATACATTGACAATCATTGACATACATCATGCTCTGGGCATGTCATTTGTGTACCATCCACGTGTGGAGCATTCACACCCACCTTGTGGCTTCATCTTGATAGCCACCTGTGTTCGCCCGTGCCGCAGATCGGGGTATGATGTGCCGTCGGTGGCTGTGATCCAAGTGATCCAATGTAGCCTCTTTCCGCGCCTCCATCCCGGTAGCAGTCTCTCCTTCTTCAGGAGATTCCAATGCAATAGTATACTCCTTCCTTGGCACTTGGAATCAGTTGGAACATGTTGGAACCACCATGAACCAGCCATTTCTGCAGAAGGTGTCGACACTTGATAGTTGATGCTCAGGTTGTCCCTGTTTTGATTTGTTGTGTGCGCCCCCTGCCAGGGGAGGTGGCCACAGTGCATGCTGTGCAATGTGATTAAAAAAAACGGTTAAAATCAGTTGAAACATCTTGATAGTTGTTTTTTGTCATGTTTTATCTGTCTTGTGTTTGGATTCCCCGGGCCCAAGTTCAAACCACTGAGCTGTCGTACGTCTTGGCGTTGCAGGCCACCCGTGCTGTACCAGAAAGGTCCATGACGTCAATCTGAATTGCAAGCGGCCACGACAATAATCTGTCAGAATCTTTCCATTGAGATGTGAGGTCCATGTGAGGTGAAGGTGAGGCGTCCAACTAAACAAGAAAATACTGGAACCCGCGAAAAGAGTCCTGTCTGCACCAGAACTGCTGCCATCTTCCAAAGAGAGTAGGATCCTTTTTCGGTTTTGTTGACCTTTGGGAGCCCCTGGTTCCAGAAGTGCCTTCACGCTGGAAACCTCCTGGTGGCAGCTACCAAAGTTTTCATCGGCAATCGACATGAACAAAACCTTGCCGTACTTCATTGGCTGTTACGGCTGTTACTGCTGACACCTTCATTCTCCCTGTCTCCTAGGTAGTTAAAGCAGAAGCACCTGTGAAATCCTCAACTTTGACAAGGCACGGTGACGCTTAAAGAATGGACAGTTCTTTTGATAAATATTCTCAAGTTGTACATACTTTCGCCCAACCCGGGGAGAGAAGAGCTCAAGGACTCTTCTGCCGACCGCATCGCTCCTCTGGTCGGACTGGGAACTTCAACGGCCTGTTGCAAGGGAGAGAGCAAAAGGTCTCCCGGCCGGAACGAAAAGAATGAAAATAATGTCATACTAACATGAATATCATGAATAAATAAACGATGCGTTGAAATCAAACGGACATTGAACAGCCTGATTCGACATTGACTTGACTTTTCGCTTTTCACATCCACACACTGCATTCTACCGCACACGCCTCTCAAGCTGGTTAAGGTGCACCAGCCGACGAGTACCTTGGACTCCACCAAACCAATCATATCACACGTTTATTGTGCAGAGATTGGAAATGGAGATCTACCTACCTATCTGCGTATCATGATTTATCTATCAATCTATCCATCTATCCATGTATCAATCAATGTGTACAATACGAACATGGAATGATGGAATCAGATGTCGAATGGTACAGCGCCAGTGCTTCTGCTGCACTTGCCGTTGCCAGGGTGCTACCAATGCGAATGGATAGGATGCTTGACCTGAGCGTGAAAATGTGGAGCCGCAGTTTCCAAAATGTCCAATTTCCAAAACTTCCCTGAACAAGATAAAACAAAAATGACGCAAAATGAGCGATGACTAATTAAGTTCATTTCAGGGAGCTAGGAGGAATTCTACAATCATGAAATCTCAGAAACCCCTTCGCGTGGTTTATCGTACCACAAGGAATGCAAGAAATCTATAGAAATCGCATGGAGTGAATCGCAACGCTCTTGTTGAACAAAGCAAAGACTCACGTCACTTGGATAGGTTCCCAGCTCTGGTATGCCACTGTGGCGTACAACCTCCAATTTTGGCGGCGGATTTGGCGGATCTTGCAGCAATTGCCATCACTTCTTTGCATGTTGCAAATACGGCATATCACAGCATGACATAGCTACAGAATGCTACAGAAATCCGCTACAAATTCGACTTCCTCAATTTCCTCCCACCCAGAATTGGACCTCCAACTCCATGCTGCTACAAAGATGCAGATGCGGTCGGGAAAAAGGAAGGATAAGGCGTCCCGGCAGAGACTTCCCCTCTTGAGCCACATGCGTCATGTCAAGAGTCCATGAAGTCCATGCAAACAGATTGAAATCTAAGGTGTATTTGCATGTATTTGCTTGGAAGCTGCATCTGCTCTGGACGTCCTGAGACTTTTGACTGTCTTTTCCTTGCACTGTAACTGCAAGGGATAGGCTTGCACATATGAAAGCAATTCAAAGGACTTAAACGTTTGGAAGACCAGGTAGACCACATGTAAAACCCACCGAACCCTTCGATTTCAGAGGAAAACTGAAGGTGGGCTTATGGTGCCAATGCCTAAGGTGCCCAAGGTACCTGGCAATAATCCCTTATCTGCCTACGGGCCTACCGTCCCCATTGAACCCGACGCATTGGTGTCGTTTTTTGGCGCGCTCGAACGCGAGTTGTTTCATTTGACACGTTGACACTTGAGGGCAGTTCGAATTCGTTGACAGAGATCTGACTCGATAACTTGATGTTGGAGCAAAGTAACCAAAGCAAACTGAAAACTTTACTGTTCGTGTCGGCTCAAGGTATATTAGAACTCCTATTTCGCCGATTTAAAAGCCCAAAGCTCGACAATGTTGCATATATTTGCATATCTTGGGGTGATGGCAACCCTCAAATTCCAGAGCCTCAAGATGAAAATCTCAAGCAGCACGGAATCGATTCACTTAATCGTGCAACTTTGGCACGCACAAAAAACTAAGACCACACCCGTGCTTTGAACGTTTCATGACCTGCCAACGCTTGTCACATCAATCAGTTCCACCTTGCAGCCTTCGGAAATATGTTCCCGTGTGCAGTGCTCGACCAGGTTGAGACATTCACGCAGCTTTTCCGCAGTGTTGAATAAACCATGACAACCATGCTGAAGTGATCTTCGCTCTGCTTTCTTGCTCTGGGAACTGCTTCAGCAGATGATAGCAGTATAGCAGGTCATCCTGTGCACACTTTCTCTTCTTTGGAGATTAGCGTTGCTCAGGTGCTCGATTCATCTCGATTCACGCGCGGAGTTCGCGATTTCCCAACCTTGGACGGCTGAAAAGGGTTTCCCAGGACCAAGGAAGAACAAGGGACCAAAGCTTCATATGTTTTATATATATATACATTATATATCATAATATATTCTTTTTTATTATATATTATTATATGTTATATATAATATGTATACATGTATATAATATGATATGTATATATTATGAATATAGTGCTGTCCATCTTGTCCAGCCTGTTCAGGCCCAGCCTTAGGAGTGTGGTCGGTTGGCATGGAAGCATCGCAGGCTCCTCGAAACCAGATCCATTGTGGCTGCAAACCGAAGAATCTTGGCAGTGGAGCGAGGTGAGTAGTTTGCAAACACAAAACACCCATCCCCTGAGGCTTTGCGAAATCCCATTTTTGCTCCTCGGCTCTAATTTCCCTCACCTCAGCGCTGGAATGTTGCTAGCATTTTTTTGGTTCAGCATCTTCAACATAACAACTTTGCTGAGATTTCAGATTTCACAACTGTCGATACTCGATCTTAAATATTCTGCATTCAGCGAAATCCAGCGGCTCACTTTTTCCAACGTTGCTGAGGATTCCCAGACCCGCTCAGCTCTCAGGAGCCTCAGTTTTGTCCTCATCGTCGTTGACCATGCGCAAAGGCGGTGCCTGGCGATGCGAGGCACACACCACACGAGAGACTTAAAGAGACTTCAAGAGACTTCAGATTTCGATTTGATCGACCAGGTGTCCGAAGACCAAAAATATGTCTGATACACTTCCACCTAATTCGAACTATCTTCATAAATAAATACCAGAGAGGATTGTCAACATCGTGAGGAACATCGTGCAGAACGTGTTTCATCATATTGCCATAAGCCTTTGGTAGCCAGATGTAGCCAGGTAAAGCCAAGTATAGGCCAGGTATCCAGGCTCTGCTGGCAGCACGCCTTCTCACCGGAGCCCCGGAAGGCCGCGGCCGTTGCTTCCAGGGCTTCTGCTTCTGCTGTCCTGGTTGAATTCCATGACATGACACAAGCCATGACATGCCATGACCCTCATAGAAGTGGAGAAGTACTCATAGAAGTACTGGATGTATTACTGTCAATTGGAGTCGGCAGCATCGCTTCAAAAAAAAACATGACGAATCCGCTTGGTAGAGGAATCTCAGAAACGATCAGCATCAGCAACATATCCAGCGGACCTGAGCCCGGCATTGACGCCCCTGCGCAACGCTGCGGCACGGGCTTCCAACTCGGCATCCTGGAGTCGATCAATCATGTTTATTGGAGGAAATTGTGGAGAAAAATACATGTCAAATGTCAAATATCTCCATACTGAGGGCTAAACAGCACAGCTTTCCCGCTCATATTCACCATTTTGTTGGTGATACTTGTATTCATTCTAGATGGATGGCCCCCCCGACAATCATCACTGTAAGGCAACTTGACCCATGTAATCGTAGTTGTAACGAAAATTATGTTGCGATACAAATGGGTACTACTGGTGGGGGCCAAATATGGGTGAAGAACCAGATATATATAATTGGCTGAACTGACGTCAGTTGGTTCGTTCCCATCAATGTCAATTGCCATGTTTGGTTACTGGAGGAATCGTCAAGAACATTCCACTTATTGCTGGTCAATCCGACAATTTGTGGGCTGTATCCCCAATTGATACAGAAGATTTCTTGATCATATAACAATGGAGAAACCACACCCTAAAACGCTGCCAGAATGACTCTTTTGATGACGTCCCAAGCATTTCAAAATGCCCGTGAACTGTACCTGGACCTTTCAAAAAACCATGAAATGCAAAAGTATGAAGATTCCGAGAAACTTCGACATTCGGGTTTGTCTGAAAATCAGGTACCCAAAGTCACACTTAAATAATGCGATTGTCCATATCCCTTTCATTTCTGGACAAATCCATTCACAGGAGGACGCCAACATTTTGATGCGGCCAAAACCTTGACCAGCTCAACATGATCTAAGGTCTTCCCAATCAAACATCAATCAATTTGACTTTCACCACCAAAAATTAGAATGTCAGCAACAAACATGGTCCATCATCTTGGATTGAGAACAAAAGCACCTGAAGAGCTGAAGAGAGTTGGTCCATTTTGGGCACAATTACTTAATAACATTTAATAACATAATAAATAACTGTAATAATTCCCATTAGTGACCATTAGTGACCATCACAGGATGTCGTCAGGGCAAGGACTGCCGGGACGGCGACATGGAGCTCCAGGCCTCGCCCTCTTCGTCGGCCTTTCGTTTCTTGCCCGGCTTTTCGGCCGTGGGACATCCCGCTTTGGCCCAGCCGATCAAATCCGCTGGACGTGGGGAGTCCCACCAAATGGGTCCACCTGGTGGAAGAATGCGAAGATATGCGGAAGGTGGAAACACCACCATGTGGAAGATATATGATATTATATGATTCATGATAGGATATGAATATATATGAATGAAGATACGGATTGATATGGTGACAAGGAGCTCTTCAAAAAACGACCAAAAGGCATTTGCAGTTCATCCAAGAAACCCTTTTTCACATCACTCGAGATCTCAAGATGTTTGTCAAGATGTAGAAAAATATAGAAAGTAGAAGGCAGTCAGTCGGCGCACCTAAACGACCTGCCTCCTGAGATGAGCATGAGATACAACCTGGCCGTGGCCAAGAGATGACAACAGCTGCCACGACAGGCAACGCATCTGGCAACACATGGTGACGGTGAGACAATAGCTGCACCTGTGGCAACCGCCGGCTGCGCTGCACCAGCTTTTCGCAAGTGCAATGGCACTCTGCCTTTCGGTACATGTCAAAACAGTACGAACATCGTACCAACCAAAGTTTCCCAAGGCATCTCCTGTCTGGTTTGTCAATTTCGACACAGGGTTGGCTTGTGACAGGTTTCAGTGTTGCGCAATTCTGAGCATAGCTTTGCATCTTTCTGCATCCGAGAAGCAAATGGCGGTAGTACCAAAATTTGTATTTCTCTTGTCGATGGCCATCAAAGAGCAGAGGTACCTGCTGGCAAATTCAGGGGGCGAGTCCCATAAGGACAATCATGGATGATCCGTGAAACTGGCTTATGTTTTATATTGTTTTATGAACGTTGATTCTATTTATGGCTTCAGACTTCCAAAACAACAGCTGTTCATCGTTGAAGGCATTCCGAAGATCACCGCATTTGCAACCCACCCTGGATCCAATGAAACGAGGTGCTCAAAGCCCGGCTTCTTCCACTTGGCAATCAAGGCAGCATCCTGAGCCATGGTTGGAACAGTTGGAACAGTGATATGAAAACAAAATCAGAGCTGTCTGAAGCCCCCCTCGTTCAATACCGTTCAACACGCTTCCACACGCTTCGGTGCAGCTCAAGAGCTGCATATTTCTCTTGGAGGAGCCAATCGTAGAGCTCCCTGCTGATCGCCTAGGAGATGGAAGATGTTCGAAGATGTTCGAAGATGTTCGAAGATGTTCGAAGATGTTCGAAGATGTTCGAAGATGTTCGTGCTGTATTCCCTGGGATTTCCCTGAGAAAAAAAAGTTCAAGTTTTGCAACTTGGAAATCTACAGTCATTGGCAAAATGAACTGCTGCCATGTTTTGGACCAGCCTTCTTCTTGTAGTAGAGCTCATAGATATACCTGGCAGATGCAGTGTCCAGCTCATTCCAAATCATTCTGGGTTCAAAGCCCTAGCATTTGTAAAACAAAAGGGGCGGCCTTGACCGTTCCCAATGGATTTTGGTGATCTTCCAAGTGGCCTCGAACAGAAAAATGTGCAATCTGAACATCGCTCACAGAAACACCGTTTACTAGTTTACTCTGTGCTGATGGATGTTCAAACATCAGAACCTCACCACCAAGGTGCAATTGACCAGAATTCAAAAACGCAGAAAAAAATGGTCAAAGTCTCAGAGTCTCGGCAAAGTATGAAAAGTCTGACTCTTTTGACTTGTTCAACGCATGGCGCAGCGCATGGCTTGCATATGCTCGCTGCCTCATTGCGGCGCTTACCTTCGTGCGGTTCGTTCACCGCATCTCGCCTCAGCAGAACCGCAGCTGTTTTAGACTTTCTATGAGTTTCTACTTTTTGTGTCACCATGTGCCTCGAACATGGCATCATATTTAATATGGCATCGTTCCTTTCAAGACACTGACATTCCCTAAGTTGACCAACTTTGTCTCAGGCAGCCACATCTGATTGGCAAACTCCTCCAATTGCGGGGCTACGTCGTCCCATCCCTCCGGCGCCTGCCGGGGCGAGGCAAAATCATTCAAATCGCATACTGCGAATCACTGCGAAGTACTGCGAACATGGAATGCTGCCCATGGTGCTCAAAAGTCCAGCTGAATCTGTGATCGAGGATAGAGAGAAAAGGTCAGCAAGATTCCAGAAATTTCCAGAAGATGTCAGAAGCATTTCACAAAGCCTTCTTGGTCGTCAGTGTCCGTATTCGGGGCATGGCGCGGGCCGCAGAACGCGCCGCAGAACCCCAGCTATTCGGGGCCCGACCCAACGACCACAACAGCTGCAGTGGCTTGGCAATGTTTGGCAACGTTTGGCAACGTTTCCCCGTATCCGGTGATGCCCGAAACCAGCTGGGCTACTTTCACAAATCGCCATCATATCATATCCATCATTGCTTAGTTGTTCTCAGAATAACGGCTGAAGTTGTGAAGCCCAGCTGAAGTCTGAGGTTGATACCTCACCATGACCCACACGGGGACCCACTAAGTGGTCTAAGGCATCCCATAGGCGCTGGCTCTCACGAGCTCTCGCCTCAGGATAATGGAGATGCATAGGGAAGACATGGGGAGACAATGTCTTTTGGTCCAAATCCAATAATTACGAATGTCGTATAATAGAATACATACATATATTATATAATATATATATGTATATATATTAAATAAGGTTTCGGCTGCAGCACACCACGCTAGCCGTTCTGAAACCTTAGCGGTGCAATTCGACTTTGCGACCGCGGGCATTCTTGAGCTCTATCAACCTTGGGCTGGTTGATATCTCCTTTGCTCTTACTGTTCGTCTTTCTCGACCTGTTCCTCGTGAATAAGCTTTGCTGGTGCCTTCGACTTTGTCAGGCGTGTGCATCCTTTTTCACTGGACTATTTTCCCTTGGGTGGAACCCAGGGACGGGTTTACTGATTCTCTGCCATAAATCAGTGTCGGGTTTGGGAACTTTGACGACAAGCTATTTGGGCAATTCTTATTTTGATGAGACTCGAGTTTGCCTCTGTGCTACAGCTCTTCTTTGTGATTTGCTTTGAGTACCCTATTTCTGTGCGCTGTTGGGAGCTTCGTCACGGCTTCAACTACACAGAGAAGGACATTACGCAGGCGGCGAGCCACTGCAAGGAGATTGTGGTTCCTTCATCGACGAGGGATTATTCATCTCTCACAGGAGAGACTCAGACACATCTTCCAGGTGCTCCGCTACCACCACTCGAAGGACCTGACCTTCTTGGGCCTCATTGTCGCCACGATGACCGACAACGCCCCATGGCGATGTCTGGGATGCAGACAACTACGCAAGCATTCAGCCAGTCATTGTCACATTTGTCAGCAGCCCTGGCAAGTAGCGATGGACAGGACCTACGTCCACCAACCTGGCGGGCAGAAAGCCCAAGAGGCCTACGCGTCAGGCTGGAACTACAATCAAGGATGGGATGGGCATCAGAATTGGGGTGGCAGAGATCGCTCCCAAAGCCGGACCCACGCGCCGAAGAAGGGCAGGAAGCCGAAAGGCGCGAAGACGCCACGGAACAGTGCCCCTGGGGAGGGGAAAGGAGCGCCCATGCAACCTTTCCCTGTGGCTCCCAACTTTGGCAAGGGCCAACCGCTGCCGCCGCCACCAATGCCCTGGCCTGGCTATGCAGGGATGCCGCAAACCATGATGATGCAAGCATCGATGCAACCTATGCCTGCACCTTTGCAGCCAGTGCCACAGCATCCTGCCCCACCACAATTGGCTCAAATGATGGCACCAGTGGCCCCGCCATTTTCGGCACCACCTCCACCGCAGCCATCGATGAGCTCGGAACAGATGGAATTCATCGAAATGGCTCGGGCTCGACAATCAGAACTCCCTGCAGATATGAGGCATCAAATGCAAAAGATGGCCAAGAAGGAGGGAGCAAGAGCAACCAAGGACTTGCACAGCGCAGTCAAGCAGCTGGGCATAGCCAGAGCCGAAGTGGAGGAAGCCATCCAGGCCCGCATCAACCTGATTGCCTCATGGAAAAACTTCCTTACAGAAGCAGTCAAGACGTGGCAAGACTACACGGTCCTGTTTCAAACTCAGGAACAAGGTCTTCAGGCCAGAATCCAGGAAGCTCAGGAGAACTTTGCCCAGGCGAAGACCCAGGCTGCAGATTCACAGGCCGTTGCGGGCAAGTTGACCATCATCGAGATCAAGGACGAGGACGACGATTTCACCGAAGGTCAAGAGAAGACCAACCTATCGGCTGGCAAAATCAACGAAGGTTTGGCCACATTGTCGGCATCCTTACAACAGATGAAGGAACAAGCCGATGCCATTGTGGTGGAGGAGAACGCGGCAAAGAGGCAACGTACCTCCCATCAAGGAGACCAGGCCATGGACGGGGGCGGCATGGAAGATTCCAATGCCTCGTCCAAGCCGCCTTTTGCCTCGCCCGGCTGTCCATGACGTTCTCGTATGACAGTCTAGGGCTTTGTCGCCACTGGAGCATCGACACTCCAGGATCCATCATGAAATGGCACAACAGAGCGTTGCTCAAAGAAGAATTCGTCTCCGAATGGAAGGCCAGAGACCTTGCCTGTGGGCTCGCAAGGGAACTGTCTGGACAATCAGTTGCGTTTTCTTCATCATGGACTACCCCGTGGAGTTCCAATCATGGAGGTCGCCCATCAATACCTGTTTTTGAATCTCCTAAGAGAAGGACCAACATTAAAGCTCTGCATGTGGGTTTTGCAGAGCCGGTTGACGTCTGGATAGGCTGCGAAGACTCCTTCCAGATGTACCACACTTTTGGATCCCTTGAATCCTTCTCAACAAGGACCTCACCCTGGAGCTGCCCAAGTTTCCATGAAGCAGAATCCAACTACAGGACCTTTGATATCGTTGCGACGTCAGACTCATCAAGAGGCACAGTTGTGCGAGGTCTTCAGCCACATCCTACATGGGCTGACGACATTTTTGAACTTCTTCGACAGGAAGGGCGACCTGAAGCAGATGAAGAGGGACCGGTCGTATACATCACGTCGTACTTCATTGACCATGTCGTCCACCCCCATCATGACCAACCTCGACTCCTTCGGTTTGACACGGATGCAACTGAATGGGAGAGAGACGTCTGTTTGATCTGGGAAGACCACATTGACGTGACCATCCCGTTTGACGTCACCATCGTGAAGCCGGAGTCACCACACCTGATCTACCCAGACGCTGTTGCCACTGCAATCGTGCATCAACGCGCCACATTTGCTAGAGCAGCTGCATTGGTCACTACAGTGCGCATTATGGACCCGCATACATGGTTTTCTGAGTGTGCACACTCTTTTCCTCGACAAGTTGAACCTGAGGATGTTCGACAAGCCGCCCAAGTCTCTGAACTATGCCAGGAAAGAAGAGCCTCAGGATTTGGCGCTTGCACGCTCCATTCAGGACATCAACTGCTACCAGAAGGACAGATGCACCAACTTCATCATGGCATCGGGCTTCACATTCGGGTCCCGCCAGCATTGCAAGATGATGAACTCGAGCAAAATTTTGTGAGAAGAGTTCGACAAAGGGCGTTGCAACATCCGGCGCATGCATGGAATCCGCAACCCGAAGAGGACGCTCCAGAGAGCCATCACCCGAGGAGCGAAGGATCCCAAGATGCACCTGAAGACGCCATATCCTTCATGGCCAGAACGATTGCCCTTCAAGACATGGCAATGTCCTCATCTTCGGGGAGGTCGTCCGGAAGCAGCACCAGTTCTTCCTCGTCCTCAAGATCAATTTCAGTGTCGAGTGAAGCAGAAGACTGGCGTCAGACTGTGATTTTCGCCCTGGAGGGACGATCCATTTCCACACAACTCCCATGGCATGATCAAACTGAACTCTACCGACTTGCAGCGAGGGAGGTTGACATTGAACCACTGGATATCATCCGACTTCATCTGGTCTTGCATCGACCACTGGACTATATTCAGGTTGATCTTCATGGGCTCTTGCTGCAAAGGACAACTGAGTTTCGTCCGACCCCTTTTGAGAGATTGATCCTCCTGGATCTTGAATTGCACGTTGACAATGATGTTCAACCCTCGCCGTTCCGCAGATACGTGCGTTGGGTTCCTTACATCAATGACAGATCAGCGTTCTTTCAATTTCTTGGCCTTGCAGGAGTTCTTGCTGAACACAGCGACATCTGCTACATGTGGAGGAACAACATTGTGGTCCCGCAACGTGACACAGCACCCATGAACTTTCTGGACGGCGACTACGTCAAAATCTTTGTCGGTGATGCAGACATGCAGGAGCAATGCATCTCGGAATCGGATGCCGTCATTGAAGACAATGCCACCATTTCGGATGGATCAGGAGATGCGAGCAGCCTCTTTCAACGATCGGTCACACAATTCAGAAGAGCCCTTCATGGTTTCGGCAAGAACCTTGAAATCATTGAAATCAAAACAGATCCCAGTCAGCTTGATCCTATCAGAGTAGGCTCCGAGAGATCAGCAAGAATACCGACTCCTCCTCGGGCCGCTTTCAGCAGTGATTTTCACCCAGAGGATCATCGACGTCTGGCTAGACTCTTTGAGACCAACTCTTTCATTGAGTGTGAGGAAGAAGGAAGAGTAGCCTACATTGAAACGTGGCATATTCATCATCAACAACGTCGACATTGCAGAGAACCTCGATCCATGAAACTACATGACAACCCTCAACATTGGGCGGAGGAAATTCTTGCGCTTTGGGAACTCACAGGAGAGCAGGAGACTGACATTGTTTTACATGTAGTCCAGCCCTCACCACCATGTACGAGGTTCCAATGTGTGCTGGCGCATGTCATTGTTGAACAAGCCCCACAACCACATCTGAATGTTGGCATCATCTCGATTGAAGCCTCGGACCATCGCGGCACCTCCATCGACCATGAAGCCCACTCACTGCCAGATTGGATGGGACGGAATATGGTACTTCGGAAAGCCGAACTGGAAGTATTCTGCCAGTCCAGGATTTGCTCAGTACGACTTGGAGCTTTTCCATTTGGCCTTGTCGACATCGAGGAGATTCCCCGCGCAGTCTGCCTCACTATTCATATTCGACCAATCATTTTCCATGCGGACGAACAGGATTCCACGGAACTCATGCAGCGTCCACATTCGAGATGGAGCAAACCTGCGGCCCCTCAAGCAGGACAGGAGCTTTCTTCAGCGCCTGCACGATGTGAAGGTACGGCCTTCGTCTTCAACCCAAATGCACCGATCTTCGACCCTGCAGTGCCTTTTGTTGGACATCTGCCTGAAAACATCCAGGATCTTTACTATGCGTGGCGCCAGACGGCATTTAGTTGGGAGGGCGAAAGTGCGTCTACCACGATTATTACATGGTTCGTGGATCAGCACAATTTGGCTTTACATCATTGTCAAGCTCCACGTGTTGTTCGTCTTCACGATGATTTTGATCAGTGGGAAGCGCATCTTCGTCAAGCATGGCGAGACCTTGCTCTCCCTGGTGCCCCCATTCTGATCCACGTCGTGGAACCACATCCTTCGAACCTGGATGACGCACATGTTTTGATCATACAAAACCCCCTGGATCCCTTCTCCACCAGCCTGATCACTGGATATGATGACACGACCAACCACCCTGGACCAGTATTCCAGTTGGCAATGACCACACCAGAGACGCTCCATTATGATCAACTCATCATGGCACTGGGTCTTGGGGGTCGCTGTCTTTTTCCTGGAGCTCCTGCACTGTGCACGATCTACTACGGGAACTATGAGATCTTTCAGGGCATTCCTTTCCCATCTCGTGATGGCCATGGACTTACCATTCGAATCCGCCAGAGACCGACTTTCCAAACAATGCAGCAACAGACGGATGGTCCCGTGTTGCTCCAACTATCGGCCATGATTCACCACACCAGGGGAAGTGAGCGCCAAACAACTGCTTCGGTGGCTCATGAGCAGTGGCCACTTCCCGGTGACAGGGACCTTCAGGAGCACGCTTTAGAGGAACCCAATCAGACTGCGTTTCGAGTGAAGTGGATGCTCAACCCCCAGCAACATCCAGATTTTCTGACTCTTGCGTCGGCAAATAGAGAAGTTGCAGAAGAGGAGCTCAGTCTTTGGGGACTCCAGGCATTTCCTGTCTTGTGTCCTGAGCGAGACACTATTGTATGTCTTCAGCCGCGTGACATGACGTCGGACCTCTTTGACTATGTCTTTGTGAACCTGAACACAGAGGACGACTTTGACATCATTGTGCACTCGACGGATCATGTCATGGCACAAAATGAAATCATGGGTTTTCTCTATCAGCTTGGTTTCTGGAGAGCAGTTATTGAAGCACAGGAGATTGTCGACCTTTCTGTCTACAAAGTCACCTTTCTGGACCAACAGGTCGCGGCAATGGAGCGACCGTCTCGTCCTCTCAGACAGTCCACATGGCCGACACCTCAACACAACAAGGAGAGACATGAGCCCTTCTTTCAGGAGCCCAAAGAACTCCGCAGTTCAAGCTTGATAGATCTGGGCCTCACCAATCAGGATCTACGGACCTTCTTTGATTCTCACCAACATTGTCTTTGTGAAGATGTTACAGGCCTTGATCTTCCAAAAGAACTTCAGGATGCCATCGACAAATGCGATGCATCGATTCAAGACCAACACCTTGATCGCCTGCTCATCTACGCAGATGGATCCTCGCTGGGATCAGCCAAACACCTTGCACCACTCCGAGCAGAGGAGGAGGGCACAGGCGACACCTGGGCGTATGTCGTATTGGGAGAAAGATATACTCCCCCTGGCCTACGCTTCATTGGATGGGCTGCTCACCCGGTCATCTATGAGGAGCATCACAACGCACACCTTGGAGCCAGACGAGTTGGTGCAGACGTGGCCGAGCGAGAGGCTCTCTCATGGGCAGCACTGTGGCGTCTTAGCAAGAACTGGAAGATCCCCACGTGCTTCAGGTCCGACTCCCGCACCACATTGGGTCAAGCCTCAGGGGATATCGGAGCAGCGCAGCATGATGAGAGCTTCAAGGTCCTACGAGGGCTTTTTCAAGCACTTGAAGCTGCACTAGGGCCGCAGGGCGTTCAATACTCACATGTTCCTGGACATTCTGGTGAAGCATGGAACGAGCTATGCGACTGGCTGGCAAAGTCCGAACGACAGAAGAGCTTTTACTGCACAAGGCCGAGCATTCGCATGCGAGAATGGTGTCAGATCATTGAATCTCTCTGGCTCGTTTTGGACCCACATGATGATCTTCCCAAATTTTGTGGACATGGTCTTCATGCGCCACCTCCGAGACTCCCAGCCCTACAAGCAGCAAGTGATGAAACCCTGCGGCCAGAGGAGCACACACGGGCTGAATGGGATGCTTTCACTTTGAGTATCAGTGCATGCACAGCCAATGTGAACTCGCTCAGTGCACCCATTGAAGGCTGTGGGGGCAAGGTTGATTTCCTACGACGGCAATTCATTGACCTCAACTTCAACTTTTTGGGCATCCAGGAGTCGAAGTCTCCGGAGTTCTGCTCCTGTGTTGACAAAGTCCTCAGACTCAGCTCTGGTTGTCAGAAGCATCAGCAAGGTGTGGAGTTATGGATTAACCTTGCCCAGCCGTATGGTTACGTCAACAAGAAGCCGATCTTTTTGGACCGACAGGAGATCCAGGTCGTCCACAAAGACCCCAGGATACTCCTTGCCCGCATTGAGACACCCATTTGGCAATGCTGGCTTCTTGTGGCCTACGCACCACAATCAGGGTTACCGCTGGAGCAGCGAGAACAGTGGTGGTCGGCTTTATCGGAACTGGTCCATCGCCGTGACGAAGGGGAACAGATGATTGTCATGTTGGACGCCAACGCAGCACCGGGGGCACAGGACAATGTTGCTGTCTTTGCTGAAGGTTTCCAAGACTCCGTCAATACACCTCTCTTTCGAGACTTCGTTGCGGACCATGGCCTTTTTCTTCCATGCACGACGGCAGCCCATCAAGGAGATGTCTCAACTTGGACGGATCCCACAGGTGCGTATCAACACTGCATTGACTATATCCTCCTGTCGAGGCACTTCATTGATGCGTGCACCCTTTCGAGGGTTGTCCCAGAATTCGACTTGGGCACTGCACACTGGGATCATGAACCTACAGCGGTCCACCTTGTTTGGAAGAGCTGGATTCCACAGCGACCACGACGGCGCCAGGAAGGTCTTGGTTTTGATCCTAGCCTCATTGGGAAGGATGTCGCCCAGCAAGTACTGCAGAGCTACACACCCAAGCCCTGGGAAGCCGACATTGAGGAGCACGTCAATGCCTTCAACCATCACGTCGTATCAGGGCTGCGTCAGGCTTGCCCATTGTCTAAAACACAACCGAAAAAGCCCTACATCAAGGAGATTGAATGGCGACTTCGTGCCGACAAATTGAGAGCCAAAAAGGAACTCAGAGCCTTGACCAAGAGACAAAAGGAGGAAAGACTTGGTGTGATCTTCAGGGCATGGAAAACAGGAATTTCAACTTCAGAGGCAAGAGATACCTATTCATCCTACCAGAACTACCTCTGGTGTGCCAATTTGCGCCTCGTTGCCGCCTACAGACGAGCTGCACATATATTGAGGGCGACTCTGAAGAAGGCCAAACAGACACACATAAAGGAGAAGTTCCTCGACATGCCCGCAGAAGCTCCAGCAAGTCACATCCTCAGGGAACTACGACCCATTCTCGGGCCCTCCAACCTCAAGAAACTGAAGGTACAGACACTTCCACACATACGCAATGCAGCTGGAGAGATCTGTAGCCTTCCCAGCGAGATGGTGGAAGTCTGGCTGGAATTTTTCAGGCAGATGGAAGGAGGAGTCCGCATGGACAAGGAACAACAACGAGAAATCTGGAGAGATAACCTACAATCTTTGCAGCTCCATGATTTCAAGATTGATGTGAAGGAGATTCCCAGTCTACTGGACTTGGAAGGGGCTTACAGGCGAATCAATCCAAACAAAGCCACAGGACCGGATAAGATTCATCCGGCTTTCTGCAAGACTACTCCACAGCTGTTGGCAAGATCGACTTTCAACCAACTGCTCAAGCTGGTGGTCCATGGGCAAGAAGCGCTGGCCCACAAAGGGGGGATGCTATGCCCCATTTGGAAATCAAAAGGGCCCAAAGACGAATGCTCTGCATATCGCAGCATCCTGATCTCAAGTTTCATTGGCAAAAGTTTACACAGGAGTCTGCGCCAACGCCAATGCACTTTGTTTGAGAAATACTTGCAGAAGGAGCAGCTTGGAGGACGGCCCAAAGTTCCTGTCACACTTGGAGTTCATTTGGGCCGAGCTTTTATGAGAGCCCGAAAACAACAGGGTCACAACATTGCCATGTTGTATCTTGACCTTACCGAAGCTTTTTACAGAATTCTTCGGCAATTGGTTGTGGGAGGCCCGGCTTCGGACGAGCTCATCATGCACGTGGGCCAGAGACTGGGCATGTCAGCTGACCTCCTGCAGGAGTTGCACAATCTCATGGACGAACCCACGGCACTAGAAGCGGCGGGCCTGCCGGCTCACATGCGCAATGCCATCAGAGCAGTACACGTTGACACCTACTTCACTGTCCGAGGTCAACGTGATATATGCAGAACCCAGCTCGGCTCTCGGCCCGGAGACTGTTTTGCAGACATCATTTTCTCCTACTTATGGAGCAGTATTCTCCAGAAGCTGCAATGGACATTGACAGACATGGGCCTTGCAGACGTCATCCCGGACGAAGCAAGCCTTCGCCTGCCCAATCAAGCTCTACCTGACCAATCTAGAACAAGGGGCTTTTTGGGACCGACCTGGATGGACGACACATGCATTTGTGTCTCAGACCCTTCACCCCAGATCCTGGAAAGCAAAATTCATCAGGCCACTGGGCGTCTCCTGGAGCTTTGTGATGTTCATGGACTTTCACCCAACCTGAGCGCTGGCAAGACCGAAGCACTTTTGATCTTTCAAGGCCACGGATCGAGGAAACTGAAGATCAAGTACTTCGGACCTTCATCTGACAAGTCGCTGCTCATCCTGGGAGAGCGAGGACCTCGTCACGTGCGGGTCGTTGCGCAGTACACCCATCTGGGATGCATCATTCATCATAAAGGTGACAGTCGTGCAGAAGCTCGCCGAAGAGTTGCAGTTGCTCAACAGGCGTTCTCACAGCACAGGAAGCATCTCCTCCAGAACCCCATTTTGCCCGTACGCCGGCGCCTTGAGCTGTTCCGCACGCTTGTGATGAGCAGATTCTGCTATGGCACAGAGTCGTGGACTCTCATGGACAACCACACCAAGGAGTACATTCACAATGCCCTCATGCGGCTTTTTCGTCGGCTTCTTGGACGAGCTCATGATGACCATCTCACCGATGAGGACATTTTGACGCAGACCGGCATCAATAGTCCTACTGAGATATTACGACTAGCCAGGCTCCGCTATCTGGGCACCTTGCACAAGTGCGCTGACCTCGTACCATGGGGACTTTTGAACAGTGATTCTCACTGGACCACCTTGGTTCAAGATGACCTGTGCTGGGCGTGGAGACAACTTCAAGGAGCTTCAGGGTTACCAGATCCGTTACAGTCCCTTGAGGCATGGCAGGGCATTTGGGTACATCACCCATCTTATTGGAAACGGCTCATTCGAAGGGCGGGTGAACATGCCATCCTTCAACGGCAACGACATCATCGAGTTGAAAGTTTTCATCAGGCATTCCTTCCACTTTTTCGTGAGGCCAAGGCAGACAGCTTTGTGAGAAAGGAGTTTCCAGAAGCAGCAGACCATGCTGACCCCACGGAGGGAGAGTGTCATGCGTGCATGACTTGTAGAAGAGTGTTTCGCAGCAAGGGAGGTGTCGGTGCCCATTTCTTCAAGAAACACGGCACCATTTCCAGGCTCCGCACCTTGTTTGACACCACCTGCTGCGGACATTGCTTGAAGGAGTATCACACTTTCAGCAAGCTGCATGCGCATTTGCGCTACTCTCTCCATTGCCGAGTCGCACTATGGGGAAGCAGACGTCGCTACCATCCGACGGGAGGCACAGGATCGACTGAGGACAGGGCGCTCTGCCAACAGCATGATGGCCTGCTCCCACCATTACAAGCAGCTGGACCTCGTCTTCCTGACCCACAAAATCTCGAGTTGCCAGGTTTTGATCTACTCCTCGCGGAACAGATTTATTTGGATCTCGCTGAAAATGAGGGCAGAGAAGATGTCGAACGGGTTGTCAGGCGATCTATTGAACAGCACTCCGTCACCTGGAATGTCTGCAGGGAGACATTAGGCTACTTGCGGGAGGCCCTCACCGAGCAGGACATCCAGACGCTCTACATTGGGGAGTATGACATCAAGCACCTTCTCTGGACACTACAGGATGCACGAGCATGGCCTTTTCTCACGGAGTATGTGGCCAAGCGTCATTCCTGTCCCTCGAAGCCTTCTCTTGAAGAGATCGAGCAAATGTGCATTGAAGGAAGTACGTGGGACACCCCACGCGCTCCTCTCTGGGAGGTTCCCCGACCGATGGCCAAAGAGCGCTTCATCATCCATGCCTTTTCTGGCCGTCGCCGTTTTGGGGACCTTCAACATTTCATTGACCAGGCGCAGAAGGACATCCCTGACGTCATCATTTTCACCATTTCTGTTGACCTTATGGTGGACCCTGTATGGGGTGACGTTTCCAAGGCTTCAGTCAGGCAGTTCTGGCTCAATGCTGTTAGACAACGACAAGTTGTCGGCGTTATGGCCGGTCCTCCTTGCGAGACCTGGTCGCAAGCAAGAGGACAAGCGCTACCTGATGATGGAAGACGTGGCCCACGCATTCTGAGAGAAAGGGACTGCCTGTGGGGACGCGTCGCGCTGGCTCTACGAGAGGTAAGACAGCTTGATGTTGGCAACTTGCTCCTGCTTTTCACGCTGGAGCTCTTGATCACGCTGGCGCTGGAGGGAGGAATTGGAGGTCTGGAACATCCTGGACCCCCACCAGACCGACTGAAAGCGAGCATCTGGCGACTACCGCTGCTGACCTTTCTCTGTGAGTGGCCGGAATTTGATTTCCTTGAAGTCTCGCAAGGCTTCTTTGGAGCCCCGAGTAGAAAGCCTACGGGCCTACTCCTCCTGAACATGCCCTGCATGGTGCTTGAACTCAGGAAGTGGCAGCTCACCATGACCATGCCACGTGGAGCAAGCATCGGCAAAACTGCCACGGGAGAATGGGCTACTGGGATACTCAAAGAATATCCTCCCGCATTTTGCGCCGGTTTGGCTAATGGTTTTGTTTCAACGCTCCGTTTGCATCCAACGGACGCGTCCTGCGAGATCTGTCCGCACTTCCGCCAACAGGCTGTACAGATGGTTGTTACTGACCATAGCCTCTGTAGAGGGCCGGATTTTGCTGGATAGTTTCTCTTGTGATCTTTTTCCCCATAGGAGGGGGCATCTTCTGAATTCGAGCTAGGCCGCAGCAATTGAGCTACGTTGTGCCTCGAGCCAAAAAAAAATATATATTAAATGTGTATATATAACTTATAGATACGTATAGATATAATCAATATTAATCAATGATAATTAGAATTCATGTACAATTAGAATTCAGCGATGGCCTCCATCTCTCGCCTTGCCAATTCCTCCACAGACAAAATGCTTCGCTCCAAGACCTGGGCGCATCGGCATCCCATGGCATCCGCCATCCCCTCGCCAGGCTACCAGGCTCACATCTATCACATCCATCACATCTCATCCACCCACAGCTCTTGAAAAGTCTTGGAACACCGGAAAAATATTGGGAAAATCTGTTTCTGACATTCGAGTCATTCGAGTCATTCGAGTCATTCGAAAGACAGAAATCCAAGGCTGCGCACGGTCAGCCGCTCGAAGGCTTGCCGTTCCCGGCTCAGCACTGCAGTGAGCTCGCGGCCTGGAAGATGTTGCGATGTGAATTGCACGGTTGCCCCATGGTTTCTGCCATTTATGCCATTTATATCCATTTATGTCATTTATGCAAGAGCATCTGTTCTTTTTCACCGACAAAGGATCTTAGAAAGTCTTAGAAACCTCTTAGAGCCAAGGCCTTCAAGTAGAACTTTTACCCCAAGATGCAGCCCAGATGCGTTGAAGCTCACGAGCAGCTCGCTCGCTCTCGAGCTGTTCCTAGCTGACTTGCATAAAAGAATGCGATGATACTTTACATGTTATGTATTTGATGTCTTTGGCTCGGTTTTTGCGAGGCATGCATTGGAAGCGTTTCGTGTTCACAGCGGAGAAATGCTACAGGATGCACAGTGGATTGTAGAGCATGGGCATTTTGCAGTGACTCTTCTCCAGTGTCTGGTAACAAAACCAATGCAACGAAAAGTGAGAAAAGTGAAGCTTGATGTGGAGAGAACCATTTGTTTATCCTAAAGTAAACCATCAAAACCATCAATAAAAATCTTCTTGGCCCCAAAGGATCCAGCCTTCAACGCAGCTTCTTTCATTTCTCGTCGTTGCTGTTCGGAGTTGAGTTTCCCCTGGAGTCAGAACTTCTAAGTTTCGATTTTTGTTTCGAAAAAATATGCTGAACTTTTCAGTCCAAACCACTGCTAGGACTGATGAACTTGCCTCCATGGTCTCTTCTGATGCCTCAGCAAAAATCCTGACTATCTTGAAGGAAAATGTGGCATGAAGGATCAAAAAAAAACAGGTGAATCTTGACTTTGGCGTACTGTAATTATCACAGTGCAATGTCCAAAACTTAGATCGGAAAACCATCCAGTTTTGCTACGCCGTGGAGCCACATGGGTCCCACCCTGAAGAATCCCAGCTCGAAATTGGGAGAATTTGGGTAGCAACATGTAGCAACTCATCAATACAGGTCACATCAGGTCACATCAGGTCACCTAGTCATAGAAATTCCACATCCAAAACCTCCAAAGCTACTGGGCGACCATCGCTATCGCTGCAGATCTTTCCACTGGACGACCCACGGCTGGCACCGTGGTGCTGCCGGCCGAAGGGCCGAAGGCAGCGTGGCACGGGGCTGGAAGCGAACAAGGTTCGAAACCAGGGAATGACAAGTCGCAACCGTGAACAAGCACAACGGGACAATGATAATGAACACCACAACGACAATGGCAAAAGATGGTGAAAAACGATGAACAATTCTGAGTTTAATATTGAAAGGATATCTAATAGACATGAACTGTTCAAGACCTCTGACATGAAGCATAGTGCAGAATTGTTCAATTCGTGTCAAATCTATGTTCTATATTCCTAAGGATCGGAAGATCTTGGACCTTCCGACCTGTGCACTGAGGTTCCCTCAGCGCAGATGTGCGGACGCCACGTCCACGCGAAAACTGTCCGACAATTGTGACAATGTCAGTCCAATGTCAGACAGTTCAGACATTGTTAGACAGTTCCAACTCGAAGGCGCCGTTCCAGTTGCAGGTCTTCTTCCGTGCAGTTCAACGCATCGAACTGCCAACCGCTGTGACGGCTTTTGCGGTCATCATCCAAGTTCACTCGCACGTGCCTAGGGATGGTGTGAAATGGTGTGAAAACATGTGAAAACATGTGAAAAAGATAATCCAAAATAAAGCACATATAAAACAAAGACACTCCATCTTGTTGATTTCGAATGAGGGACTCATGAAAAACATTCCCTTATCACTTCTTATCCTTACCAAAGTTTGGCACGTACGAGAACCTGCTAACTTCAATGAGCAAGGCAGCAAGGTGGTGCTCTTTCTGCCATGTTGCTGACGCAAGGCGATCATCTTGGGCAGGAGCTCACACATCTCATCCATTTGCGTAGCCAAACGTCTTCCCTGCACGACGGCACCACGTCGACATTTGGCAAAGCTATGCCAGGTATTGCCAGCTATGCCATGCTGTCAATATCGGGAGGACATGTCTTTACTTTTGCAGTGCAAACCTGCACAGCATATTGGTTTGACATGGTTTGACATGGTTTGACAGTAATGGACAGTAGGTGATGCCGGAGCCCCCTGGTACTCCGATTCAACCTGATTCAACCATTTCCACATACCCAAGCCTGGCATCCTTCATGCAATTTGATGAGTTTTACCTGATGAAATCAAAGCATGAAAGAGATGAAAAGAGATGAAAGAGATGAAAGAGATGAAAGAGCAAAGTCTAACACTGCAAATCCTCGAAATGAGGTCGATCTAGTGACTCTAGTTGAGCTTTCTGATTCAATGATGTTCAGTGTATGCTATCTGCAGACTAAGATGGAGCTTACTGTTTCTGGAACTTGCCTAACTCCCATCTGGGAGCAGTGGGAAGCAACAAGAAGTCCACAAGTTGACAAACTCCGTGCTGAGCTTGAGCTCGTGCTGAGCTCACAGGAAATTTGCGAAACGTCTGGGTAAGGGACCCAAGGCCAACGACCAGACCATGGAACGCCCACGGAATGTCGATAACCTGTCGAAACAACAAACACATTGTGACTTCATGTGACTTCAACATGACTCAGTGCAGCAAAAGTTTGAAAGTGAGTTTGAAACAGAGAAGTGCAGAGAAGTGCAGAGAAGTGCTCTGTGATCATCTGTCAGTTCCATCGCATGTTTTACACCCACAGAGAAAACGCTGCCTAGGCTGTGCCATGACACAGTGCGACCATGTGCCCCGAATCCGGTCCAACTCCCCGGGGTCCCCTGTCTCCATCAGTCTGGCCTCCCCCCAGCTTTTTCTGGGGTTCAGGTTGGGGATCCTCGTCAAATTGTGGCGTCATGCGAGATTCGGTCTGGAGAAAAATCAAACAAAGCAGGCTATCATAGGGAATCTAAATTCTATACAAAATACATTAAAATACTGTTTCATTGTCAGAATCCAATGTTTGTGCCTATTTTCAGGCTTGCAAAATATTTTGTCAAACCTGTGGACCGAAGGAAAAGCACTTCACTTTACAAATTGGCTCTCTGCTACAAGTATTTCAGCGGTTTGCAGCTCCGTTTCAACAGTTCTATATACATATATATATATATATTCGATCAAAATCTTTGGCCTTTGGCATGCCTTCCGTGTTTCTGGTGGCTCCACTCTAACCCGTCCTTGGCAAAACAGAAACCTTCGCTACCACTGCTCTGGACGCCATCTTCTGAAAACATTGAGAAGCTGCGGGGATGGACACTGGAGGGCAAACCTCAGCAGTTTGAATGACCGAAGTATGACCGAAGTGAGCCCACAACACTCTGATGTCTGCAACTGTCTTGACACTGTGGAGCGGTGGTTTCTCCAAAACTCAGCAACCAGCCGTGAAACATCGTGAAACTATAAGTGATACAGCATCAGACCATGAAACAAACGGCCTAAGAGTTATTGAAGTCAAAACCATTCAAAAACCCTCAAGGCATCTCAGTCTTAACAACTCGCACAACTCGCATCCAGGCGACCTGCAGGCTCTTCTAAGCCACAATCGCGGCAGTATTGTTTTCCCATGCGCGGGAGATAGCGACTGCAATCAAAATCCACAGAAGCCAGCTGAGCAGCCATCATCTCCGCCTTCAAGCGACTCACAAGGCGTCAAACAGGCAGAAGTGCAGCACATTTTTGGGGGATTCTATCATACAAAATGTACGCCGCATACTATTTGATATACATTATACGTACATTTAAATATCCGTAATTAGAATATGTTTGTATCAAATGGACATGCCGTATTTTGCTATGGAAGATTCTAGACACACATGCTATATTTATTGCGATGCTTCTAAGTGCTTCTCATGCACCAATGCTCAGGTCGATCATCCGTTTTGCTCGGAATCGTACTGCAATTTGGTCCCTTCCTAATTTCTGTGGTCAGCAAAAATAGGGTACTCTCTCGCCAAACTTCAGAGTCGGTCACTTGATCACTGACAGCCCAAGCGTGTGACAGGTGCGACTTCAAACTTTGAACCAGAATGAATGTGCAAAGACACGCAGTAAACAAAGTCACTGGTGGTACCTCCGTGTCGCCAATGGATAGCACGTTGGCAATACGTTTGTTGCCAGCATCTTGCCAATAACGAGGTCCCTCGCATTCGGAGCAGTAAAGACTGTCCAGCTCTTCCAAGACGCCAGTCATGGCCTTGGCGAAACATGAAATCTACCGCATCAAATGCAGACGTATATGAAGTATATGTGGCATATGTGGCATATGTGGCATATGTGGCATGCATAGTATGAGGGAGGAAGGGAGGGAGAGACACAGAAAGAAAGAAAGACAGAAAGGAAGGGAGGAAGGAATGAAGGAAGCAGGGAAGAAAAAGGTAGCTTTGAAAGGAAATCCAAGAGGCATAGGAGGGGGAAGTACACTCAAATTTCTTTGCCTGTTGATGCCTCTTGTTCTAGTTTCCAAAATCCCGGCAAACACAGCAGGGGTGGCCACAGAAGTAAACAACATGCTGTGCGAACAATGAAACTGCATTGGTGGAAACCTGCACACGCAAACCCGCCACAAAACAAATCTGCCATGGAAAACTCTTTCAGCGAAAGTCTGATCACCGACTAACAAAGTTGACAAAGTAAGGCCATGACAGCTTTCTTCCACAGCATGTACTCCCCCTGCTCATCGGCAAAGGGTAAAGTGGCATCAACTTCCACGTAGGCCTCCAGCACGTGCAAAGCTTCAACATGCTGGCTATGAAAAACACCTTTCGAAAGCCACACATAGCCACACCATCTCCAGAACATCTCAAAGATTAGATTTTGAGATGTCAAATGCACCAAATGCACTGGCTGCTAGGTGCGGATTGCAGAACAAGTGGGTATGGATGGCATAGCCATAGCAGCCATAGCATAAACAGGTGAGCTCAGGTAGTAGATGGTAGTAGTACCACAGGATCCACAGGTACACAGCAGGGCGGGGAGCCTTCTGAGCGTAGATCACCTTGATGGGACGCTCACAATGGGCGGAGCCAGATCCGATGTAGCTACGCAGTTCTGGCAACCATCTCCTTGGTGGAACCAGATCAAACCAGATCAAACCAGATCAAACCAGATCAACCAGATCCCATTGCATCCCATTGCTAAATCTTGCGTAACTTCGTAACCATCTTTGAATCACATTTCGCACCTGGCAGGGCCAGGCATGCAAGAAAGTGGGAGAACATTCCTGTTTACCATGCACCATGCTGCCACTATGGCTGCCACTATGGCGGCTATGTGACCTCTACATACCTTCACCATCGAGTTTGAGGAGATACGGGGATGTTCTGCAGATCCAAAGACTTCAGGTTTTTTTCAAGGACACGGATGACACGGATGACACGGATGACACGGATGACACAGGTATGGTATGAATTGTATTGAATTGCATTGAATTGCATTGAATTGCATTGAATTGCTATATCTTTGTCGTATCTGTTCATATCTATTCCAATGTCTGTCATATCTACTCTCTGGAAGCTGGGCGTCTTGATGGTCTTGTCCACCCAGCCAGGCACTGCATTGGTGACGATGCAAACGAGGCCAAAGCTGTTAGCCACCTGTGTTGCAATGAGACATTGTGAGCCAAGGGAAAAGATGGGATCTATGAACATATCAGTAACATATCCAATATATTACAATATGATACATGGTGGCCCCGAACTTTGTGCAATTTCATCATGTGTGTCATGTTATATCCTGTCATATGGTATCACACTATATCGCATGAAATGATTCCGCAAGATACTCTACATGTTGCAAGGCATTGTTTTGAGTGTGATCTGATTTTCCTGGATAGCATGTATCACGATTGTTTCTGTAAAATACTATATTATACTAGTATGTGTGTATACATATATATATATATATACAAGTGTGTGTGTGCGTGTCTCCTTTTGAGCAGTCTACTGTGGAACGTGCGACGTTTTGGCAAATTGTCTGAGTATCGTGATCAATGTCATATTCCTGTCCATTGCACTCATAGACGATCGTCTGTGACATCAACATGCCGTGACTAGTGCTGCAAATATTACAAAAAGGTTTCGTGTTGGATATTTGTAACATATCATCATATGCATACATATCCATCTGTTTATGGGGCTTATGCGGGAAGCTGCATCTTGTACTCTGCCTGGATCAACTTGATGCAAGAGCTTTGCACTTCCTTGATGATCTCACGTATATGCGGCTCGTCTGGAAGCGGCTGCGTAAACCAACTGGGAATGCTGTCTCGCCAGTCCTTAATACGTCAGGCACAAAATTTGGGAATGGCATCCAGCCACTCGAAGATAAGCAAAAGCACCACCTGTTTCATCTGCTCGTTCCTTTTAGTGTATCATACGGCAATGAAATCGTGAGCTTTGTTCGATGGTTCTACAAATTGCTATCACATGTTTCATTGCTATTTCTCGTACAGTACTTTCAGACAGAGAATCCTCTTCCTCCCTTGGCAGAAAGAGGTCTTCATCGAGCCATTCTTCCGCATCAGCCAGGTGCTCCTGGAGACCGTACTTTACTCATTGGAATGTGCAAAGTTCTTCAAAGTGTGTACTTTTTCATACTTTTTCAACTCATCAAATGTGTATTAAATACATTAAATCATCTCGCCCCACGTACAAATACGTACAAGATGTATCACTCGATGTATCGATGCATCAAGGTGGTCCCACGTCCTTCAGAAGCTTTCGAATCCAGCTGGTGGGACAAAGCGTATCGTCCCAGTCGAAGAAAATCACGTTCCGACGCTGCGGAAAAGCCACGGGCCGGGGCCGAACAAAGCGAGACCTGAAAACAGCGGCAGCGGTCAGTGGTCGAGGGATGGGAAAAGAACGTCGATTGTTTGGAGTTGGAGTCTTGGGCTTCTCCGTTTGACCTCCCCAAAAAGCCAACACCACTCTGCTTGGAATCTAGGGGTGAAAAGATGTGAAAAGAGTCATTTGGATTCATTTGGAGTTTCAGGTTGCAATTCTATGATGTTTAAATTATGAAGCAAGAAAGACCTGCAAGATTTCGTCGTCGAGTGACTGCACATGTCTGAGATCTGCTGGCAGAGTTTTGGTCCTTGACAACCTCCTTGGAGGGGACACCAGCTGAACGCCAGAATTCGCCACCCCCATGCCTCGGCAACCGAGCAACCGAGCGGGATGCGATGCGATTGGAAATCACAAGGTCGGCACTACCCATTAAAAAAGCGTACGAATCGGCCGAAAGAGCTCGCTGAATCCATGCTCAGCTGCTGTTGCTTGGAGAAAGGCTGTTGGAATCTATGTCCTGTGCCGCGCACATGGGGATCAGCCTGTGGAATTTATTACCTCCAATGTGAGCCCACAACTAATTAACGGGGCAACTGGTAAAACTATTGTGTGCACGTTGATCTCTTTTTGAAATGCAGAAATAAATAGAAATCATTTGTTCATTAGAGTGGTTTAGGCCCAAGTGAAAAACTTGGGCCGAACTCGTTCCATGTTTAAAAGTGTGTGTCCAATTGATCGCAAGTATGCTCATTCGCACGTATGCAGCATGTTAGATGGCTACTTGGAATTCGGACCTATCAAACGTGATGGGCTACTGTGTGGAGGCATCAACAAAAACACAGCTTGAGAGCAGTGCTGAATGGAACCCTTGCCAGCCATGCACCCTTGTCAGCTATCAAAAATCTATTCCCAAGTATTCCCAAGTGACTTTAAGTGGTTGAAAGTCAAAGCACTACGCCAAGTCTGCCATGAGATGAGCATTGCATAGCATTGCCCCATGGCCCTTCAAATTTTGGTCAGTCGGAAATAGTCGGAATAAATCTGGAATCTGAACAAGCTTCGTCTTCAGCCACAGAGGCCGGTGTCGCGCGTCGTTTGTTCAGCTGCAGCTGCAGGCCGCGGCGACCCGCCAAGCTCCGGCTGGAAGCACCTGACGAGTTCGAACACAGCCAGGTGATTCAGCGATTTAAAGCGATCTAAACATGAAACAAATATAAAATATTATAAAATGATATAAACAGATTGAGATTCGAAATCCGAAAAGATTGAAACAGAACAAATTGGAATAAATTGGAAACGAAATCGTAGGACCCCAAAAGGCATGAGAAGTGCAGCCGACCTTCTACATCTCGGAAGATGCTAGGTGTCCGGGGCAGGTGGGGCACAGCCGCGTTGGTGCTGGTAGAGCTACTACCTTGGCTCGCAGAGGCCACACTGAACCAATGTAAGAGGTGGAAATCAGCTGAAATCAACTGACGATTGGTACGAAAACTGCACAAACAGAAGATGATACCACGATATATCACGTACCATCAATCAAAGTTCGTTTTGAGGCCTGTCACGATTTGCTGGTGTCCAATAATGTCGCAAAGGGATTCCATATCAGCAACGGTGCAACTTTCACAAAAGGGTAAAACCCACCAACTATCAGGACCATCATGAAATATCATGAATCATCAGCCCAAGTTCACAAGTCACAAGATTGTCAACACTAGTCACAACATTTCAGTATCATTTCAGGGTGGAAAATGGTGGAAACCTGTTCCAAGTTCCAAGGCATGTCGAGGCACTTGATAAGGATTTGGATCCCATTTTGAACGGGAAGAAAGGGCTTTCTGAGCCAAAACCCTCACTGCTCATGGGGGAAGCACTGCCAGGCACTTCCAGCGGCTGCACCTCAACTCAAGAGCAGAGTTGGACATGTTGGACATGTGAAACATGTTGGACATGTGAAGAGGATCCCAGAACGTGTATCACTTGTGTGTGATTCAGTGTGATTCAGTGTGACTCGCTGTTCATTGTTCAATGGTTTTCCTCGCTTCACTCTTTCCCTTCCTTCATCTGGGTGTGTCTGAAAATAGTGTACCCCTAAACCCAATGGTTTTGCTGATCATTATCCCTATTAAATGGCTATTTCATTGGGAATATACCCTATTTTCAGACAAACCCATCGACTGTTTCCATTTCTTTCCATCGGTGCCAAGGTGCAGTGTGTCGGCTTCGCATCCGTTGCGTCAGCTCTTCATCGGAGCTTTGCCCCGGATGCCAAGCCTGGATACGTTAACAGATTCCACCAGGGCTGACAGTGTGGAACATCCTGCGATTTATCAACGCTTGTACAGCATATTGCAACCCGATCCTGAATATGTCTGAACCATGTTTTCTGAATATCCATTTGCCCATCATTATTTTCTGCGTGATGCCTCGTCTTCGTCATTGTATGACCGGTTTCGGGACAGTGCAGGCTCCTGGATCAAGGCGAAGGGAAAACAGGACAATCTTTGGAGATCTGATGAGATCTGTTTGTTGGATCCAATATGATCTACCGATATGTGATTTGAAGGTGTGATTGTCCATGAATCAATAGGAATTTAAACACTTTTTCGAAGACAAGATCTGGAGGCAGCTGGAAGACAAGAGATCTTTGAAAACTCCGAGCTTGAAGTCGCATCAGATTTACAAAGGCACTTTAGACAAACCTCCACAAATTGATGCAATTCATTCGGCACCTGCACTTTCACTGCCTGTGGCCTTTCTTTTTCGCGGCCTGACTCGCCAAGGATGCCTGGCCACCGCATGAAAATAGCGAGGTCGATTGGTTTGCTAAATTGGAAAGCATGGCACAGCTCTGTTGAATACAGTTCTGAAAAGGTTCGTGCATTTGGAACAGATCATCTTGTGGACAGATCCTTGATAAATCTCGAAAGATGTTGCAGCGTTTGAAGAAAGGTGCATGTCGGTAGCATACAATATGCGAAGATACTCTTCAACCTTGAAGAGTTTTGGAAATTAGAAATGTCAATATCATTCAATGTCCAATTTCATGATATTCATTGATATGTCCAATTGAATGATATCAACATATAAATATCAATATCAATATCAATGTCAATATCAATGTCAATATAATTTTACATCTATTTCCAAGGCACTGAAATCCGCTTGCAATGCCGGAGTCGATTTCTGCATGAGTCCTGGAGCCGCCCTGAGCCGCCTAGATTATTTCCTGTTTGTGGGACTGAGGATACGACACCTTCACGATGGGTATATCCACCATATATATACACGTATAATTACGTATATGTATAATATATATATATATATTAATATATAACTATATATATATACGTAATTATACGTATACATATTTATATCCATAGTATATTTACCAATATCTACCACATTCACCAAGGCATTCACCGAGGCACAGAGGTATTCAGTTGGTATTTTCTATTGTATTAGATCTATATCAAATCTCTATAAATCTCTCAGATCTATTTTCGATTCACTGTCTTCGGTTCCGTCCTCGCTCCATCCGTTTCTTCTCGACCGGGCTTCGTGCCCTTTCTGGCTTCGTTGAGGTCGGTTTTCGTGGCTGCTGGGTTTCATTTTCGCTGCCCTGGCGGAACTGATCTGTTGCAATATGATCGTTACATCTCATTACACATGCAACATGACTCATAACATGTCATTGTACATGAGTATCACTTGTTCTTGAATATTATTGAATGTGCTTGAAAATTAGTGGATGTTGCTGATGATTGATCTGAATGATCTAGATAAGGCTTCAGTCTTTCTGCTCTTCTCTGTGCTTACCCAAATGTTCATCATGATTCCTGTGAGACGTGATACATCGATGGGTTGGAATCTGTGAACCCTGGAGCAGCGCGCAACAATGGAGTCGACATCGGTCGACACGGTCGACATCGGTCGACATCAGTCAGCCTGCTCAGAAAGGTGCAGCGGTTCCAGGCTGCTGAAGGCTACCGATAGGGGATCCTTGGCTGTGCTGGGAATTGTGCGAGGAGAATGAATAGCGTCCATGGAGGTCCATGGATGTCTGTGGCTTGCCATCACATCCCTCTGTCACCAGACTTTCCGACCTGCAAACTCTAGGATGGTACTGAAATCATCCTTGGCTGCAGTCTTTCGCGATGTGCAAAAGTTGTAAAGATCTTACGTCCCAAAGGCCTTTGCAATGGTCTTTGTTGCAACGATTTCGTGACCATTAAAGCTGAGAAGCCGATGGCCGTTTAGGTTCCTGGGATGGCGAAACTAACACAGCCATTGAAACAGTTCCTCTCTTCACTTGAAGCCACTTTGGCAGAGTGTCGCATTATGTATGAGCATTCTATAATATACATTATAACCATGCTTAATCTATGCTTTGTTGCAGAATGTCGCAGAATGCTGTGCATGAGCTTACAATATGCTTACAATGTGCTTTGATTAGCTTACAGGTGATTCAATGTGATGTGTATTGTATACTGTATTTGTTTTTACAAGTAATCATAATTAATGTATAATATGATAATATGTATATTGTTATTGTATATGTAAAATGGTCATATCAATTCAGCACATCACATCTGCGAGGCCATGCGAGGCCTGCCTTGGCACCTTGGCATTGCCGAGGCGCCATCTGCGGGGTAGACACGTCGAAAACCTGCGGCGTCGCCTGTGGCTCGGCGCGGTGGAGTTGCACCTCGCAATGCCACGTGGCACGTGGCAAAACGATCGAGGTCAGAAAGTCCGATGTTCGATGGCTGTTTCATGTCATTTTCATGTCATTTTCTTTACAAGACATTGACACTGATTGACACATTGATCAATTATGATCAATTCATGATATTATGAGCATCTTCTGAGTATGATGAGTATCATGGACGAGTCCCAATGTAAGACAAATCTGGAAATCTAGCCCCCAGTGCCAACATGTCCAGTGCAAGTGCAGTGCATGTGCGGTGCATGTCGAATTGCTCCAAGGTACTCTTAAAACAGTCTGCTCCCCCGAGTCTTGCCTCAGCTGGAACATCTCAGAGATTTCCCCCCATTCCCTTCAGACTTGCCGTGGAACCATCTCCTTACTTCTTTGATCTTCTTTGATCTTCTTTGATCTTAGATTTGATCTTTGAATCTCCTTTGTTTCTCATCAAAAAGATCAAAATGGACAAAAAGATTGGAAGAACACGATGGGAAAACCATACAAAATTCATCAAAATTCATCGAACCATATTGGAGCACTATTGGAGCCAGTGCCAAGGCGCAGATCCACAAAGCTTCGACTTAAGTCGAACAGCGCTGGCAGAGATGGATCACCCAAAGTGTGAAAAAGCTCCTGACGACAGCCGCCCACGGATGCCCAAGGATGCCCAAGGATGCCCAAGGACAAGAACGAGAACATGTGTATGTCTAAAGAGTCTAAAGTATGATATATAATGATGTATAGATATTATATATATATTACATATACAGACATAGAATACTTATTGCTTAAGAAAAATGTATACTATGTGGATATACAAAAAAAAAAAACGACCTGTACTTGACAGCTTCGCGCTGTGCAGTGGCTGGTTCTTCTCTGAAGTTTATCTGCCCAAATGCCGTGTGACCCTTCCGCAAGGTCACGGAGAGAATCGATAGTGACGATAGTGCATTGGATGATAATATATCATCAGATACAAGTGGGTATTAGCCATCCATCTTCCACAAATTCTGCTTTCATTTCAAGGCACAGGAAAACGATGGAAGACACGGAGTGCATACGCTTCTTGTTCTTCTGGCTGTACAAAGAAACGGTCATGAGTTACAGCCATGGCAGTTGCCATGGCCACTAGATTCTGAGCCAAACCTGCAGAAAAAACGTAGGGCCCAAGTTACCTAGGCATGCACCAAGTATCGTGGGCCCAAGAGATGAACCAACCCTAGTCACTACCCTTGTCTTCTCTTCTCTCCCCCAGCCGTGTCAGATCCGTGTCAGGGCAAAGGTTGATAGTCTGAGGCACCAGGCACGCAGTTCATCTGCCAAGGGAAGCACCAAATTCGTCTGCACATCTTCAATTTGATGTCGCACCTGTCACATCTGCGCATATCTGCGCGCCATCTTGGAAGATTTGTTACAGATTTGCACAACTTGCAGCGGGCCTCCAGGAAGTGGTCGAAGAGTTCTTGGCCCTCGGCCAAGAAGGAACCACTGCATTGTTGGAAACAGAGACCACATTTGACTATGTCGGAAACATTTCAAACATAGGCACGTAGTTCAAAAAATGTGAGTGTTCAGTCCGTGCACTGGAAACGGCTTTGGAAACGGTCTGAGTTGTGTATCTCCTACACGGTGTGGATCCATCCCTTCATGCCATGGTGCTTGGGTCTTGTTCTGATCCACCAACCTCGAGTGCTCAGCCTGCCAAAGCAACCAAAGTCGAGTGTTCAGCGTGAGGCTTCAGAATGGTTCAGCTATGTTCAGCTAAGTTATTAAGGTACCAAATTTAATGAAAAAAAACAGGAATTCTCCTTGGCTCATTGGCTTCTCCGAATCCGAATTTGGGCCCCCCTCTGGGCACCGCCTTCAACTTGGTTCCTCGGAAAGCCTGTGTCACGGTGCGTCGGCCTCCAAGTGACCATGAGCTTCTCGCAACTCTTCAAGCCTTGAGTCGTTTGAGTCATTTGAGTCGTTTGTCGTATTCAAATATGTTCAAATCCAAAATGCATCAGCACCCGAAAGAACTAATTACAGCGTGCGTGTGAAGCGGGGTCAAGAATGGTGCACAAAAGTGCGAGTCAATTTCCAATCTCCTACAAATCGGGGATAGTTGCGTGAAGGAGTCAGATAATTTGCATTCTCACAAGCATCCCTGCAATACACATCACAAACACAGTGCCACAGTGCCACAGCGCCAGCGACAGAGTTTCCTGACTGCAGCTGCAGGCTCGAGTTTGTGTCCAAGATTTTCACACCTGGCTGCACCGAACAATTGGAACGGAGTAATACGGAACAATCCAAAGAATTGGACCTCTTACAGACCCTCTTACAGCGCATTGTCAGACCTTCTGACCATTGAGAACTGAGAATTGTTGAGAATGTTCAAAAATTGTTAAGAAATGTTAAGAACTGTCCAGCGTTCGGAATTGCGGCGCCTTCTTTGAACCTCGCAACATCGCTCCCCCCGCACTTCTGCTCCTGGGTGGCGAGGAGAGACGCTCCAGCTGGGATGTGGCAGAACAAAGCCGCGCATCCCAACAAGGCTATCTTAGGTCTTAGGCTACCTTCAGGTTCTCAAGATGTCTCAAAATGTCTCAAGATGTCTCAAGATGTCTCAAGGCTATCCGAAAATATGAAGTCGGCAAGACAGTCGGCCACGGTCAATGCACGTCTTGTCTCCTTCACCAGCAAAGCAGCGAGGTCGTCAGTCGCTGCCCTTGGTTTCGATCGGATTGCCAGGAAGAATGCTTTCAGAGTCGGAGTGTGCCCTGAAAATACATCGAACGGCCAGCTCCCCATTTTTGGGGTTTCTTCCAGCTGTGAAAGGGCCTCAACGCAGCTGCAGTTGCTATCACTTGTTTGTTGAATCCCGTCCTTCGATTTCCATTGGGGCACTGGGGCACCAACACAGCGTTTGAAAGCTTTACCTCACCGGATTTAGGTCACTCAATCGCGGCTAAAGTCTCTGAGAATACGATGACAAGCAATCACTTGATCCCGTCATGTGGCCAACAGAAGCCTTACACAATAGTTGGAGATGCAGCCAACACAATCGTCGCCCCAAGCTTTGGAACTGCGGATGAACCTAGTCTGAAAGGTAACGACAGCATCAAAGCCATTGGATTCAAAACTGTGTGAAAGGAAGAATTCAGACCCCAAAGGCATTTGAATCCTTTTGAATCCTTTTGAATCCTTTTGGATCCTTTTGGCACCAATTCATTGCTGACATTGCGGCTTCAACTGAAGCCAAACGAAGAAAGACAAACAAGAATCAGGCAAGATATATGTTCTCTTTCAAAGAAAAGAGAAACTGGACCTGTTCACAATCTCGATATTTCAATAGCCTCGACACCAGTTGCGAGAATTATCACCCCAGAAGAGTAGATAATTGCAACTGAGAATGTGGACAACTCTGCTTGACAACTCACGCCCTTTTTGTCTCACTGTGCTAGCAGAATTTACGCCTCCTAATCTTGAG
>Ga0126342_10000172_pt1 | contig 52508 bp, 48 predicted proteins | sample Cyp1metagenome_FD_92528 | JGI IMG/M metagenome (GOLD analysis project Ga0126342, IMG submission 92528) | Coral microbial communities from Lord Howe Island, Old Settlement Bay, Australia - Cyphastrea 1 metagenome | ecosystem: Host-associated > Invertebrates > Cnidaria > Coral ...
ATTCTATCTATTCTATCTATTCTATCTATTCTATCTATTCTATCTATTCTATCTATTCTATCTATTCTATCTATTCTATCTATTCTATCTATTCTATCTATTCTATCTATTCTATCTAATCTATCTATTCTATCTAATCTATCTATCTATCTGTCTGTCTGTCTGTCTGTCTATCCATCTATATCTATATGCTGAGATCTAGTATTATATAATGTAGTATGATATACTGTAGGCATATAGTCATCAACTTTGGGTCACTGCATCTTGACATAGCTCAGAAGCACTGCTTATCATCCCATCTCTGAATGGACCAAATTGACGTTGAGCTGTATCCATCTCCGTGTCTCTAAGATGGGAATGGTCCACACTGCTTGGGTATTGTGTAAGTTTTTTATGGATGGTACAACTAGATATCTTGCCATAGTTACCGGGTTCAAATCCCAAGTTACAGAGTTATGACCAGGGTTATACCCATCAATGGCCCAGGCCTGCACCCCCTCTAGATTCACCATTTCATAGAACCCTGGGTTTGTTTTGTGGAAAGCTTGGGTGATTCTTTGCTGTAATCAGACCACAAAACAAAGCCACGGTCCCCATGTGGAATGGTGAATCCTTTGGGGAAACTTCCAAGGACCGCTTTGGGGTCACCTGCCCTTTCGCCGTGGTCATGGTGGATTACCCTCCAGTAAACCGACGTAGATATGGAAAATCCTCCATTGGATCATGTTCGAACGGGAAACCCATGGTTTCGATCGCGATTTGCTAGTTTACTGGTGGATTTACCAATGTAAACATATAAGACGTATAAGAAATCATCTTCAGCAAATTCAGCGGAAACCCATCCAAGCTACCAAAAGCCCAGGCTGCAAAGTCCCAGGGCAATTGGAGAACCTCTTCGGAAACAAACCGATGGAACCAACCATGAGGCCATGCAGGGATCAGCAACCCGCCAATTTATTTTTTGAATGATTTGACCAAGAACAGTGTTCTTGGATTATCTACAATAACCAGAGACGGGGTGATTTAACCAACAAATTAAATGTATGACACTTTCACCAAAAAGAATTTCAAATCAGAGGGGTACAAGGAGGATATGTACCAGCAATCCGCAACTGCTGTCTGGTTGACGCCTATTGGAGGGTCTCCTAGGTTGATGAAAAATAGGGAGCTCTCACGAAACGAGTTGAAACATATTCACATCTATCTTTTTGTTTCCATAGAGGAAATGAGTAGATCAACAGGCGAGCAAAACTGAAAGTGGACATGGCCTAAACAGATACTTGGATAATAGCTTCTACTGAGACTCTTCACCATTAATAAAAAAAATGCATTGGCCTGACAAACTCCGACTATAAAAACTAGGAATGGCCGATTCCACAATTTCACATCGGGGGAAACGGCTGTGACATCACCGTGCCGGATGCGACTGAGACCATGAACTGAACGTTATCCTCTGGTACATCTAATTCACCCCTCATCCATTCTTTTCTTTGATGATTCAAAACTCAGAACGTGAATTTCAGTACGTAATGGGCTTCAGCCATGAATCCTCCAGAAAAACATAGACCAACATGAACCATTCACCTACCATTCCGAACTTCCCTACTTAACTAGTGTGCTGGGAATTCTACAACTCGTAGTTCGATCATGGGAGACTTCCACCAAATTTTGAGCTATTTATTGGGGGTCGACACGAGTGCCTACATATTTTGCTATCATCATTATTGCCTGGAAAGTATCATTATCATGATTAACCTGTTTTTCACAAGCATTATTATCATTTTCATCGTTGGCTTTTCCAAACATTGCCCTCTGGTAAGCTAACATAGATATGGTATAGATGGCCGGCCCATCTAGTTCAATTACCTACCTATAATTGCAATGCGAAATTTCCACAGCAAAGTGTTAGTTACCAGAATGTAATACTTATCATCATGTGTCCAACTATTACCATCATTCTGCGTATCATTCACTACCAGTATGGGTTTGTCTGAAATCAGGGTACCCCAATATTTGCTGGTTCATCACTGGTTTCCTTATCAAAAAATCCCATAAAAAGGGGGAATGCACCATTTCTAAACAAACCCATATCATTATCATTATCATCTTTATCAGCATCGTTGCAATCACTATTATCGTGGTCGTGTTTTTCTTTTTTCGAACATTACCCCTCCTTTAAGCTTCAACTGATCATTGTCATCATCACTTTCTTCTCACTAGTATTCCTATTGCTATGAACCATTTTTCATTCATTTTCTTGTTTGTTGCTCTTGTATTACGATGATGATTGTTATCCTTGTTATACTGATTGCTACAGTGACTATGTTCTGTTTGACAACGACGACGACGACGACGACGACGACGATGATGATGATGATGAGTAGGATGGTGAGGATGATGAGGATGATGATGAGGATGATGATGAGGATGATGATGGTGATGATGATGATGATGGTGATAAGGATGATGATGATGATGATGGTGATGATGATGAGGAAAAGATGATGAGGAGGATGATGATGATGATGAGGGTGATGATGATGATGATGAGGGTGATGATGACGATGGTGGTGATGATGATGATGAGGGTGATGATGATGATGATGATGAGGAGTAGGATGGTGAGGATATGATGATGAGGACGATGAGGATGAGGATGATGATGATGATGATGATAATGATGATAAAGAAGAAAAATATGATGATGATGATGATGAGTAGGATGGCGAGGATGATGATTGTGATGATAATGATGATGATGATGATGATGATGATGAGAAGATGATGAGGATAATGATGATGATGATGATGATGTTGATGATGATGATGATGAGTAGGACGGTGAGGATGATGATGGTGATGAGGAGAAGATGATGAGAAGATGATGAGGATAATGGTGATGATGATGACGATGATGATGATGATGATGATGATGAGTAGGATGGTCCATCAGTGGATTCGCTCTGCCATCCGTGATTCACAACAACCAACCTCTCCTACAGGTTTATTATTTTTGAAACTTCCGCCACCGCCTTGTGCGGTACTACTGGTAATGATGTTTGGTTTTAATTTCGATAGCAATCGTTTGGCCGAACTTTTGTTCGTCCAGCCAGCCTGGGTTAAACCACCAACGACGGCAACAACCAGAGCCATAACCTCCAGGTGTGGACGATGGCCAGGATCTCATGGGGGTCTAAGTTGTCTCCATCGATATTGACAGAATTTCGAATGGAATATGGAGGTTTCCATAGTCATGGGGGTACCCCAAGTTCGCTGGATGGTTTATAATGGAAATTCCGTGAAATTCCCATTAAAATGGATGAGAACTAGGGGTACCCCCATTTTAGGACACCTCCATATGAATGGCGGAGATTTATGAATATTGTCTGGTCTTGCCATGGATATTCTCGTGGACATTGAAAAACCATCAGCTCCTTAACGAAGGTAGAGCCTGAGAAACATTAAGTTCTGGTGGAAAGTTGCCTTCCAAATCCCTCTTTGACCGGGTCTGTGTTCAAACTGGAAAGAAAAGCGCTTAATGTAATCTAAGAAGCGATTGCTGTCAATCTAACCAGCGGACTGGGTCATGGAAGACATCAACAAATGGGGGCCTAACGAAGCAACCGGCATCTGACAGATGTATCCCCAGGAGGCAATGATGATTCAACCAGTTGAATTGAATCAAAACAGGTGAAACTAAGAGCGCGAGGGGAGGATTCAATGCTCTGAAAAAGCAAACGTCAGGTCGTCTTTTAAATACCCGATTCACCAGTTGGTTTGCTGTTTACAATAAAATGTCCCGGGTGCGTCCAGGTCAGAGAAAAAAGTCCCATGTCAGCCACCGGCTGATAGCATCGCCCCCGTCAAATGACACAGATCAGACCAAATAACGCATATTGGCATATTATGTGACAAACTGAATGAAACTGACCTTCACACAGCCGCGTTGCCGGGCAGCAACCAACACATTTACTGGCTGATTGAAGTACCAACCATCCAACTCTTGGCAAGCAATCTTGACTGCACCCTTTTGCCTGTTTTGGTTAGCTGTATTCCATTTGTCAGCAATCAACACTTCAACGTGCATATATTTTGGAGAGATGGCATCCAGTCCTCTATCAAAACTAATTATCTGCCAACGAAGCTCACCAAGAATTGCTTGGTGGTTTAACCCCAAATTTTATATAGATCGTCCTCCCCTTTCTGTCCACATGGTTATGAGTCAAATCTCTGCTACCCTGGTGAGCACCGAAATCTTGCATAAAAGGTGCTAATCCATAATCCATCCGTGCATTTTTCATCACTTTATCCAATCAAGTGGCCACAATTCCACGCAGGAAGGCGTTGCCACTCTTCTTCTGTGCGGTTTTGCTTGCGCTACTCTCCTTACTCTCGGACCGCAGCGCCACGTAGGTCTGACGCGATGCGAGCGTGCTGGACGATCTGGACGATCTGGACGCTTGGGAACCAGCCACAACCAGCCTAGAAGACAGATCTAGATTTCTATGGAGATCTGAGAAAATTAAAACAAAAATCACACTCAGTTTTATCGTTTGCTAACCACAGACAGAACATTTTCGGAATGATGATCTTTACGAGCGGTGATTTGATCCAAAAATGAGGGATGTGCCTTCTTATTTAAGCTCCAAACGACATCTTTTTGAGTTGTGCCTTGTTTCTCGTCCTAGGCAATTTTCACATTCCTTCTCTGATTCCACGGCGATCACCAGGTTTGGGCAGGGGCCCGTGTTGATCTTTATCGATAAAAAAGTGCGGGGATTCCTCTAGAAATGAAGGGATGGGGAAAACACATATAGCTGTGGCACATATATAGCTTATATATAGTAATAATATGACACATACATATACTATCTATCTATCTATCTATCCATCCATCTATAGCCTATATATCTATATAGTCATAATCCTCTCTGCGCTTTTCTTAGCTTTTCTCAAACCCATGGAATGCTGGGATTCACCCTGGAAAAAGCCACCAGCTTTGCGTTGTGGGTGACAGGTCCTGGGGACCCCTTTTCAAAACCTTGTACCCCTGGTGAACATCAAAATAGCTGGTAAATGGATGTTCATCCCCCGAAAAATGGTATTAATAGGTATTGATCCATACCCATATCTGTATATCAAAAATATCAAAACTTATATACATATGATATCATATGATGGGCAAACCACTTGGCATCATCTTGGAAGACCCTCAATTATCTCAATTTGACTTATGGAAGCGCCATTCGTTGAATCCACCACGAAGATCCGTATGGTGGTGATCACACAGGGATATTGGTCCGTTACGCGGAATTTTCCCAAGGAAGGGATGGCGAAAACCAGGCTCAGCAAATGTCAACAATTCCTGGCTGCTTAAATGACTATTAAGTCCACACTTGGCACGCAAAATGATGACCAAATTTGGACTCCTGAAGCCAGATTTCTCGACTTTCATCGACTTTCTTAGGTCTGGGGACAAAAAACGTGGGGCGCCCCACATCTCCAAGGAGCGATGATGCAGCCACGCTGGCTGCCATCCAGTCACAGGCGGGACAGCTTCGAGCCGGCGCCGGTGCTGCTGGCAGGGCTGGGTGTGGACCGAAGGCAGGGCGCGCGAGCATTGCGCGAAAAAAACACAGCGGCCTGGAGTGTTCCATGTCCATGTTCTTATGATAAGTCGGATGATGATCCGTTGCAAATTATGGGGTAGTCACCAACTTGTGGCCGCTTTTATTTGGGGAAACAAAACCTCAAGCATTGGATTTTGAAAAACAAAACCATGGAGAGTGAAGGAAGCCAACCTTTGAGCCTCGGGTGTTTCTGACGGAAACAGGGTGTGGGGAGTGGATTGTCATGACGTTCAGGGTGTGCAAACGACTCTCCGAATACCCAAGGAACATTCACAGGAATTCCTGCTCCAATCCTGGGCACATGAATCCGATCTTGATCCCAAGCAAATTTTAGACTACTTGCTGTGCCCGGACCTGCTGTTGCCGGTTACTTGTACTATTGAAGATATCCGACTACTCTTCTGGGTTGGCCCCATTTCCCTGCAATGATCACATTCCATAAAATCATATAAAATCAATGGATGGCTCATTTGCCATTGTCTGTTCAAACCCTTGATGTTCTGGGCACCCAGACACCTCTGGACCGCTTCTTATCATCGGAGATTCGGCCAACAAAAAATCAAGATCCGTCTCGGGGAAACATTCTTTTTAGCTGGATAGAATAAAAAACACATATACAAATGGCCAGACACCCAGACTCTAAATAGCACTGTCTGATCAAGATTTGCCCACTGACTACAAGTTTACCGGTCTACCCAGCAGTCTGGATTCACTCAGGGTTTCAATGAGGGTTCATAAGTCATCGCAAGGTCACTCGCTCATGCCATTGCTTTTGCATTTTGCCACACGCCTTTGCGGTTCGAAACAGGTTGAAACGCTACCAATAAGAGAAATCTGGGTGCAACCGGCAGAAATCTGCTGGCGTTGAACCTTCACTGCTCTGTGCTGCATAGTGAATGGTCTTATCATTCCAATACTCATGATGTCAACTTTGGACTCTGATTCCGCTGTAAAAGAGGGGTAGCAATTTCGTTGCAGATCACCGTTACCATCCGTGACCCTTCCCCCGGCCGGATCCTCTCCTTTGGAATGGACCGCGCTTGCGCGCGCAGGGGGTGAAACGACTGACTGAGTTTTTCATCGCAACTCTGGATTTGGCAATGCAGGAATTGAAACTGCAAAAACAGGTTGCCTTCTGGTAAACGTTAGTTTGCTATTGAAAATGGTCATTTATAGTTATCCATTAAAAATGGTGATTTTCCATAGTTATGTTAGTTTACCAGAGGGTTACCAATGATTTAATAAACGAGGATATCAACCTGGTACAGTCATTGAATTCTCCAACACAGGATTGTCATGGGCATATGAGCACTATGGTTGACGTGCATAGGGCACACTGATTCCTTCTACTCCGTGTATCAATGCCACCTGAATTCGGTTGTAAACCACCATTTCAATATTGAACCCTACAAATGGGAACATAAAAAGACACCTGTTTAACCGCGTAGCTCCAACCCAGGACCCAGCTAGTACTGAGTATGTGTTTAGCTTTTTGGTGGTACCCACGGTACCCAGTTGATCACCATGGTAAGTCTCGAGTCTACAGCAAGAATGAGGATATGACCACCTGAAATTTTTGGAGATTTGCCATGGATCAGAGTGAAACTTCATAATTACTGTAATCTCTTCCCCCTAATATTAAATCAAATTAAATATCTCCCCACCACCCATCGGCACTGATCTATTTATGATTCCTCCGGTCCTAGTGGGATAAACTCGACTTGCAAACTTGGTCTGAGAAGGGGCCGCTTTGTCTGAGAATAGGCTACACCATGGTACCCCAAAATCGGCGAATCAGAAAAAAAACATAAAAAAATCCCATGGCGAATCAGAAAAAACATCATATAAGTCATATAAGCCCCATATTTTCCCTGTGAAAAATGGCCATTTTCCATGAGTATCCATTTTCAGACACCATTTTTTGTGCCGTTGGTTGACCGCATCCCGATCGAGAGTTGTGCACTCAGCACCTTGGCCACCCCCGGAATGGCCGCAACAAAACCATGGCTGAAGACCCAAAGATAGTGTGATTAATATGATTGATATATGCTACTAAAATCAACCCATTCCCATGATCTTCAAGAAAAATCTCGCTCTTCCTCAATTCGCTTCGCAAGAAGCCCCAATGATAGAAGCCCCATTCCGATATTCCCACACCACTCTCATGTTCGAAGCCCAAGTCATATTGGTCTTATGCATGGGAAGTGACCGGGGAACCGGGCTCCCGTCATTGTAAGGGTTCCTGTTACCCGAACGCGAATCTTCATTGCAACGCCGGGTTGATCCATGTTGACCCATTCCAAGCTCATTCTAGCTCATCAACCGTTGTCGGATGGAAACTCAAAATACGGAAACCGAACCGAACAATTTTTATAGGAACTATAAATATATCTTTAATGGTGGTGACATTTTTTTTAATCGGCTTTGTCAGAAACTGAAAATACCACGGATCAATGAACATGACAATACAAAATCATCAGGGGTTTTGGATCCATTTCTCAATATGGAGGTTTCCAGAAATAGGGGTAGCCCCCAGTTCTCATCCAAATGTTCATCGAACTTTCCATATTTTCACCAAGCAGTCTATTATGTCTATTGGGGTACCCTCATTGAACTCCCCATAGCTTTGTCATTCTACAGGTTTTTTTTTGGGTCCCGTACGCGCCACTAAAGCCACTAACAGGCGAAGCCCTGGCCATGAAAACTCGAGGTCTCTGGAGGATCGGAGAAAAAAATGGTCATCGCTCTATCGGATGGGCAATTTCCATGGGAGAATGAGGACAAAAACCACTGGGAAAAAATCCGGGCTGCTCGATTTTTTTTGGACGGAAAAACACGTGGTTTTTTGAGTTTTTTGTTTTTCTCATCATTTCCCGGGGGTTTCCAATGTTTGACCTGGTTTTTTTTTCTCGGGGCAAAAAGGGGCCACAGATTTTGGTGAGATTTGATAGCCATGGCCCCAAGTGCACCAAAACATCAACCATAGCCTCTGGTAATTTACCATAGCTATTGAAACTCACCATGTTTAATATTATTTAATAGATAAAAGATCGAACAAAATGGGTAATCTATACCAGAACTATGTTCAATTACCAAAGGGCAAATCCCCAAACAAATCCATTCATATTCCAGTACTATTCCACTGATATGTTCCCAAGTCATTGGGGTGCCGCTAACTTTCCAAATTTTCCCTGGGTTTTCCGTGAAACCAATTAGCTGAAGGGATCCCCTATGGAACCACTCCCAATGTGCCTCCAGCGACTCAGTCATTGCCTGCGGGGAATCCGACAATGATCCGACCAGTTAGCCATGCCAAAAGGGTGACAAGATAAACACGGCTGGGACATTTCTAGTAAACGATAAGATCACACTGTTCAGCTCGATATCTCGAAAAATACCGCAATTGGTGCCTCTTTTCTCCGAAACAGTCCCCTTTGACAGTTGATCATTGAAGCTGGTTTCTTGCTGTGGACCCCATTGTTGACATATTCTTTCCCTTCATCCCGGTACAGCAAAACTCAACGGTTTCACCTGGGAAAGCCTTGCAAGTCTCTGGGCGGAACCATCAGCAGGTCCATAGAAATACTCGACGAAAGCTGTCATGTTGATGGCTTAAATCCTCATCGTTCTGCAATGATTGCCGCTGAAAAAATCAGTAACTAGAAGCACATTCTATAGCAATAACAAGTTTGACAGTTAAAACAAATGCAGCTTACTGAAACATACAGCTAAACATACAGCGAAACTATCAAACTCTCGGTTTTCATCTTTCGTTCAATTCCAAAAAAAACGTCCATAAGCAGTTCAGGGGACGCCTTGTCTGGGGCGCATAGCAGGCAGCTCCACCTCAGATCGATTTTCAATGAAACTGAATCGAATGATGGACTACGGATTTACCCTCTGGTAATTTAACGTAGCTATCGGAAATGCCAATTTATAGTTGATTTACCCATTAAAAATGGTGATTTTCCATAGCTATGTTAGTTTACCAGAGGGTATATGGATTTATGACAATGATAAGAATGATGGTTCATGATGGTTGCATGTGCTGTAGAAATGGATGGTACTGGTAGTACTGGATGCACACATGGCATCCAACCACGGCCCCTTGATGTCTCAATTGGGGACATCCCGAGACCCAAAGAACCACTAAAAAAACATGTCCAGTGTCATTTATCCCATTTACCCTCTGGTTATTTAACATAGCCATGGAACATGGTCCATTTATAGATGGTTTACCTATTATAAATGGCGATTTTCCATGGCTATGTTAAATAACCAAAGGGTATCCTATTTACATCCATTTATCCTATTTATCCCAATGACCTTGCTGCGGATACTGGACAACTCTTCAACAACTTGGGGCTCCGAGTTTCGGATAAGCTCCCGCACCGGTCCAGAGGGTTTCCTGAGCGAAAAGAGAGTAAACCCCGATGGAAGTGCTGTGGATGGGCCAGCGAAATCCTGCACCACCTGAGATGCTTGAAAACCTATAAATTGGTTTATAAACCCCATCAACTATAGATATATTACCTATAAACCATAGCCACTGGAGTCATAAAGCAAAATAATGGGATGATAAACCACCGTTTTCAACTGGTTTTCTTGGGATTTCGCAGCCATCCACCGTAGACCATGATCCCATCAAGCGCCCGCGTCCTTGTGTCACTGCTCACTTGAATATCCACATCCTGGATGAAAAAAATCCAATTTGCAGTGACACAAACTCACTACCCTCTGGTAATTTAACATAGCTATTGAAAATCACCATTTTTAATGGGAAAATCCACTATTTCTATGGTCATTTTCAATAGCTACGTTAAATTACCAGAGGGTAATTTTAGTTACTAGTTGAACTTCCAAGTTCAATCCCCTTCTTTCTGGCGAAACTCTGATCACTTCGGGAGTCCCCTGGATCCACTGTGCCCAGCATCCAGTCTTCTGCTTCTTCATCCACGACCCCAATCTGCTGGTGTAACCAGGACCTGGAACCGAAAAGTCAGAAACGATGCTGGCGGCGAACTCAGGAATTCAGAATTCTTGAGCAATTACCCACCTCGGTAATTTTCGGTAATTTGATACATTGCTATTGACAATCACCATATTCGGTGCAGCTACAGGTACATATCAACTGATTGTGGTGAATCCAGTGCTATGCTGAGAATTTGGCAGACTTTCACTGAATTTGTGGAATATATATATATGAGTTTAGGCCATGGGAAGCCATTTGAGAAACTGAAAATGCTGAAGGAATCCCTGACGAGCTCCTGGCTTCATGAAACATATCTTTTTTCGGATGGAGAGTCAAAAGACCTGCACAAATCAACCAGGAAACTATTTGGTAATAAGCCTTGGGAAACTTACTTTTTTCTTGTCTATAACCCCGGTAAGCGGGTGAGTTGGGGATGCTGCCGAAGCGAGCTGCTGAAACAATTTTGACTGACGTAGGAAGGGGTCTTCGCCTGTGGACATTTTAGCATCGATCTTGCAAAAGAAATGTTTGCAACATCCCGAACCATAGGCGTTGCTGCTTGCCCCATTTCAGTGTATTGTACTCTCCATTTACTGTGAAAACTTGTAAACCTCAGATACCGTGCAAAGAAACATTGCAGGATAGGATATTACTCTACAATCCAAACAACAAACCAGACCATTGAACTATCATTCTCATCAACCAGCTCACCCATCACCCATCACCCATCATCCATCATCATCATCATCATCATCATCACCATCACCATCACCATCACCAGCACCACCACCACCACCACTATCACCACCACCACCACCATCATCATCATCATCATCATCAACATCAACATCAACATCAACTGACGATATCACCACCTCAGCTGTTTAAAATTGAGCGTGCTGTTCTTCAGTGAAACATCTTGCTATCACCAAGCAGTTGCTGGCTTTTAAACAATCAACCCAACTCACCAGTCAGTTGTCCAGTCAGTTTATCCAAACTACCGGTGGGTGACAAGCCATCCGAATCATCAGTTGCATGGGGATTCCTATGAAACACGGGAAACAATCATGGGATGATAGTGGGAGATCATCCATCTACGAAGTGATGCACCATTTCGCTGGCCCATCCTGTGAGGAAGATCTACAGGAAGCCTGTTGGTTATTGATGGAAAATCACAAGCATTTTGAATCACACTTGGACAAGAAACACTTAGAAACACCGAGACCACCAGAGAAACCCACGGCGTTTTTGACCGCCAAAAGTACATGGCTGGCTCGCCTGAAGTACACCTCAAAACACCTACATAAATTCAACAGCCATAAATCATCGTTTTTCGGGATGAAATCACCATGTTTTGGGACCAGAAAAAAGGGAACTGGGATGATCGGGGATTCTCCTGGGCATCCCGGCACATGTTTCTGCGCTTCGAACATCCAATTGGTCTGCACTGCCACACCCGCCAGGATTCCCTGGTGGATGTGAAACGTAAATGATACCATATCAGAGATATCATGGGAAACTATGACCTCGTAAAACAGAGTTCAACATTATATGAGCTATGGTCAAAACGCGACATATCACATTGCTTTTAAGCCTTTCACCCAAACATGGGAACCATTAAACCTAGGGTGAATCACATTCCATTTTGGGGGACAGTACCAGGAGAACTGTAAAACCAAGATGATCACCAACCTGAAGTGTTCGCCATGCTTGTCCTATCGCTTCCCACTCTCCGTTCATAGTAGGTGAACTTTGGAGTTTTGCAAGTTGGACACCAAGCTGGTCGGTATCCGGTTGGTTTGCGGCCAATCCTACAGTTTTGGTTATCCATGTAATCACCCAAAAAATGCCGAAAAGTCATACATATCTCTATTTTACTTAGATCTTACGTTCTATCTTTTTGGGGCTTACGCAGGAAACTGTAAAATAAATACCCAAGCGAAGTTACTGTACCTTTTTTGTCGGGAACATTGCCAGGTCCGAATGTGCCGCGTTTGCGGTTCCGCTCCTCTGGGTCATCAGTACGGGGCAACTTTTTTCAGCAAACGTAGCTGGTATGATCCAAGCAACAAGCTCAAGGTTTCATCAAGTTTGATGAGTCTAATTCATTTTGAATCATTTTGACCCGTAGACCCTGGCAAAATATAAAGCATGTTTCACTCGGGTCCAGTGACACGGACGTACTTGGTACAAAAGGACCGCTACTGAGCAAAACAAAAAGTTGACACCAGTTGGCACGGTTTTGTTGGAACTCTACAAGGATAGTAAGCGAAAAATAGAGGGGATGTAACATGTGATAGCTTCACTGGATGAATGTATGGATCAATTGGGCAGTTTCCATGAAACTCGGTTCTTGTTGATGATGTGGGTGCCTCTGCACATTGGAAATTTGAAGCAATTCTGGGTGAAAAATCATGAGCACATTTCGAAACCCAACAGTTTAGGGATGGGAGAGAAACATATTGGCGCTATGGTCAAACATGGTATATAGGGTTTTGGCATGTGTTGTTGGTGAACGTGAGTGATTTGCTAGGCGCTTCCAAGTTCAACATTGCTAGTTTAATGTTTTATCATTAAATATCCTTAGGAATGATTATGGCCATGTAATGTTTTCATTAGATATAATATTAACATATTGGTATGTTGCTATCATTAAATATCCAAAAAGCTGAAATTCGCCCCAAAGGGTTTTGGGAAACCTCGAGCTGATGCGAACAAAAATCACTATGCGGCAGCCAGGTCAATTTTGGGGCCTAAACATGGACAAAAACATCACTATTCTTGGGTCATTTTTGGCAAAGAATCTACCCGGCCTGGGAAACATACAAAAAACTGATGGAAAAAATCACCATAGAAATAGTGGATTTTCCCATTAAACATGGTGATTTTCCATCGTTTTTTGTAGGTTTACCAGGCCATCGACCCATCAATTGATCCGTTCTGGAGCTCATGTTTGGGCCATGACATCGATGAAATCGAGGTGGAACGGGCACATCTATGGGGAATTGACCAACCATTTGTGTGTTGACCAACTAGGTTATTTACCAATGGAACATTGATTCAAATTCATAGTATATATATATAGATGTTTTTCAATGATTAAATGAGTCGAAATTCCTAGAATGAGACATATAAAAACGACAGGATGGGCCCCCTTCAGATAGCGTTCAGTTGAGATATTTTTGTGATTTAACTATGGTTCATGGTAGATATTCAACTATAGGATTCATGGGGTTTATAAATCAAGAAACATAACTGGGGGCACCATCCTGAACAGATAAAAACATGCGATGGTCACCTTCAGCGACTGCTTTCCATTGATGTGACTTTCCCGATGGAGACGTGTTTCCCATGGCTGAAGAATTCAGCCGAAGCATGACAAAGTCACCAGGTAAATTGTACCTGGTAAACATACAAAAAACTATGGAACATCACCAATTTTAATGGGCAAATCAACTATTTGGACTGGGCCATTTTCCATGTCGCTTTTTGTATGTTTACCAGGCCGGGTATATCCCATCCCATTGAATCACTATAAATCTCATTAAATCACTATAAAATCCCATTAAATCACTATAAAATCCCATTAAAACACTATAAAATCCCAGTAAATCACTATAAATCCCATTAAATCACTATAAAATCCCATTAAATCACTATAAATCCCAGTAAATCACTATTAAATCCCATTAAACCAGTATAAATCACTATGAATTTCCATTAAACTAACATCAATCCAATGATATTACAATGATATCCCCAGGACTTCCCAGCCCTCCGGCCTTGACGTAGTTTCTGTCTTCATCATTCGGCACCTCGAGTGGGTGAAAAAAGGAGCCCAGGGATCCAAAATGGTGATCTGAGTTCCTGCTTCTGATGGGTATATATAGGGCATGGCATATATATATATATCTATCTAGATACACTTTCAAGCCATTTAGTTTTCGTGGTAAACAACCATATTTCGAAGCTAGTGCCAAGCGGTCAAGAGCCTCTCCGCAAGCGCTGCGGGGCTTAGATCATTTTAGTATTGAAACCCATGGTGACTTGGTTCAGCCTGCCATAAAAGATATCCCCAAGTGGGCACCACTGGTTGGTGGTTGAGCCACCCCCTGAAAAATGATGGAGTTCGTCAGTTGGGATGATGACACTTCCAATATATGGAAAAATAAAAGCCATGTTCCAAACCACCAACCAGACTACCTTAGAATGATTGAATCCCACCTATCAGAGACGTTTGGGTTGCAGCATAAAGGAGAGAAGCTTCATAGAACTGGTAGTAGAACTGGTCAACCCAACAACTGGGCCATGTTACAATGGGATAACACAAATAGGATATTCGCGGTATCACTCACCAACGCTGGGGACAATGTGGTAAACCCAAGTTCATAAACCCTTAGAACTGGTATGTAAAATTACCAAATCGTCATGGTTGGGGAATGGGCTGGTTTATGGCAGGTTTACCACATTATTCAGAAATTATCTATATAATATGGTAAACCCACTAATAAACCTTCAGTTTTGGAGGGTTTAGGCCACCAATTTACAGTGAATTTGGGGATGGTTTACATGGTCAACCTTTTGAAGTCCACAAAAAATGCAATCTTTTGCTGGTTATCTTCTTATTTTCCATTTATTTCGCAAACAACTCAAGGATTAGTTTCTACCTATCCAGTCGATTGGGGATGTCTATTGGGACTGGTATACCACGTGATACCCCAACTGGCATGCTCAACCCCCCGGAGTGCTGGAGCACCTCAAATTTTTTGCCCATCCATCCACGCTTCTTCAGTTTCACCAAATCCGACATGATCTGCGGATGAAAACAACGAGTCGTTGGCGGTTTCCATGTCGGATGAGATTTCAAGGGATATACCCGATATAGCCCCAATTTCCATGGCAAAAAAAGGTACAGTAGCTCCAGTTTTACCATCTGGCTATTTAACATAGCCATGGAAAATCACCATCTTTATTGTATAAACCTCTATAAATGGGCCATCTATACCATGGCTATGTTAGTCATAACCAGAGGGTACCTGAATTCCCATTGGATAAGTGCGATTTATGGATGGTCCCATCCGATCCCCCAATTTCACCAACAACTCCAGGCAATACTGTAGAAATCTGGAGGAAAATGACTCATTTGTAGATAAATATGATAAATGTAGTGACACTATTCAACATGGCACGCTTTTTATGGCCTGGTTAGATAAGCAGAGGGTCACAATTGGATGAAGAACGCAAACCGACCAAAGTTAGCTTTAGGAAATAAGTTCTGGACAACTGGGGTCATTAGGAAAGAGACTGAAAATCTGGTGATTCTTTCTATGAAATCCAATGTTTGCTTAAATCATTTCGAACCATATGAACAGGTGGGTTTGTGTCAAAACTGTGGGCACACCATCAAATACGGCATTTTTCATAGGGAACATGATGATCTGCCACTGGATTTAAGGGTACCCTAGTGACTTGCACGGCATTTGCGAAGTTCAGGGAGCTGCCCCAGCAATTTTCGGCAGCTAACTCTGGCATTTTTCCAATTAGCCTCTGGTATTTTAAACATAGCTATGGTAGTTCGATGGCCCATAGAAACAGATGATTTGCCCTAGAAACATCCATTGATTTTCCATGTTTTTCCCGTATTTTTTTTTTTCGAAAAATCACCAGAAAATCACTGATTCCCAGCCAACCCGGCAAAGGCCTCATCTAAACTGATATGGATGGCGGCCACCATTTGCACCGTCCAGGTTGGGTCGATGCCTTTTCGTTGGATCACCTGAGGCTTTCTGCCGGCAAGGGGAAGCAACCGACAGTGGGTTCACTGACCCAAACAACCCAACAACTACTTACCCAACAACCCAACAACCATGAGATTTTACCAACAACCCAACAACTACTTACCCAGAAACACGTCTTTGGACTACTTACCCAAGAAACATGAGATTTTAGCCACCAAACAAGGGGCATTGAACCAGCAAGACACCAGTAACCCATGGTTTTTTTCAGCCACCATAGGGACCAACCGATTAGTTGATCAAAAGGAATTTACGAAAGGTTTCCCAGCACCCGGGGGATTTTGGATGTAACTTAAACTGGGAAGATGGCTTGAAGTTCTCCAAAATCAGCATATTAATCAAATTTAATCAACATCATCCATAAATCTGGGCAAACTACAATATTTCACAAACCTGAAAAGTTCGGCACCGGAGAATTCCCCTTACTAACCATAAAAACCCAAGCTGAGGTCGCAATGAGGTCGTGATGGTTGGCAGTTGAGCAATTTTCTGAAAAACAACCTGCCTATCAGATAGGTTGAAAGATTTTTCGGCCGTAACAAACATGAGAGATATTCACCATGAAGAATGTCTGGAATGTCATTTTTGGTATCCTGCAAACAAATAGACATTTAGGGATGTGGGATACTACACCAGGGTGAAACCCCTAGTATTACAACCACATCATCAGTGCTTGTGTAATCATCCCATTTGTTGGGATGGAAGTAAGACATACTTGAAACCCACCAAGCAAATGTGTGCTGTCTGAGCTTGGAGCTTGTTCTCAGATTTCATCAGCTCTGGGTTTTTTTCATTGAAGATTGTTCTGATTTTTCATTCCTGTTTCATCGAATCTTTAGCAAGTTGCTGGACAAAACTACTTGGTGGTTTCAACCCCTCTGAAAAATATTTGTCAAATGGGATAGTTGTTCCCAATATATGGAAAAATAAAACATGTTCCAAACCACCAACCAGAAAAATCTTGACTCTTGGCTGGTTTCAGATGTAACTCCTGCAGTGTGTGATTTTATCTTCTCCATGGGCTCCATTTTCTGTCCAAGATTGGAGAGCTTGTCTCACTTAAATTCAATGGCCATGTCAGGAACCTAAACTGGAACCATGATCAATGGAAATTTCTGGATCCTAAAATGGAGGTACCTACCATTAATATAAGGCCTATTTTTCAGGCCTAAATTTCAGGGGATCTCCCAAAATATGGCCCAAAATATGGTACGTTTACTACGCAGCTCCATCTGGATCCTGAAATTTTCACCGACGGTCCATGGTTCCATCCTGGTGGATCCTCTGTGGCTATGGAGGCATCCATTCTCCAGGAGTCTCCAGGAGTCTCTGCTGTTCTTCCATGCGGCTCTCAAGTGCCCCCAAGGTTTTGCCAGTTCTGGTAGTAACATGGAGGTTTCCTAAAATGGGGGATCCCCAAAACCATAGGTTTCTATACTAAAATTGTCCAGTCTTGCATGATTTGGGGGTACCCCTATTTTAGGTTTTTTCTTACATGGCTATTGATGCCTTGCTGAAAGAAACTGTTTGGCTTGGCAGTATGTTCGTCCATTCATGGCCATTCATGGCTCCATTAAGCTACAAAACTGGAGCCCCAGAGTTATCTCATCTGGTGGTTTTTCCTACAATGGGGTACCCCCATGACTTCTCGGAAAACTGGTGGATTTTCCCGCCAGCTGATTCACATCCATTACTAACCATAAGCTGGCAAAAACAAAAATAAAGAGCATAGATGGGTATAAGATAAGAGAACGCAGTCACATATATATATATACATATAGAAATATACATATATACATATACATATATATATATACATATATATATGTATATATGTATATATACATACTGCACATAAATAGAAAAGTGGGTTTGTCATTATCTTTGTGGGATTTTACTTTTCCTGGGGATGCTATACATGTATAAATATATGTGCATATGTATATGTATATATATATATATATGTATTTGACTGAATTATAAGAACATACTATTGAAATCCCTATATTAACAACTATTAACCATTATTAACCACGATTAACCATAAGTAACCATTGATATATATATATATACACATAATATGTATATATATACACCCTCTGGTAAACTAACATAACTATGGAAAATCACCATTCTTAATGGGAAAACTCACTATAAATGGCCATTTTCAATAGCTTTTTGTTAAATTACCAGAGGGTATGTACAGACATACATCATTATTTATATCTCGCACGCTTAGCCAGGTCCGCCAGGTGCTCCCGCTCGGGTTCTATTCCTCGCCCCATCGCACAGGAAGTTGAGCCTTTTGTCCGGAACCCGAAGAGCCGTTGAAAAATATGGGCCAAACAAGAAAGCTTTGGGATATAGATGGATATAGTGGATATAACATGATATAAGCAACAAAAATGGCTAAAATGCTCATCCGAATCCATAAAGTTGGGAATCCAAACGTCATGGGTATAGCAAAATCACGATGAACATGGATTGAACCAATACATGGATTGAACCAATTAAAGGTGTGGCGGTTGAACGGAGATTTTAGCAATGAGCCTCCCAACACTGGCTGGATCTTCCAGTAGCTCCAACACGTGGGGCTTTGTTTCAATTACAAACGAGATATCGGCCTAACCAACTGAGAAAGAACTTGTTTAGCTGGGTATAAAGTGTACAGATGTACACTATTGTCACATGAGCAGTGTTCAAAACCTGTGTCGTCCCCACTAGTTGGTTGAGAACGGGATCCCCTGATAGTCAGATTTGGTTAGTATAATCCCCGAAGCAATCAACCAATCAGCGACAGGGGTTTAGCAGCCACTCTAAAATTTGATTGTCCCTATTACCATCATGAAAGGTCTGGTTGGTGGTGACTTAACCATGTTGAGAAATAATGGAGTTCGTCAATGGGAAGGATGACATCCCATATACCATCTGGCTATGACTAACAGTTCGCCATGGAACATCACCATGCTATTCATAGGTAAACCATCGAACTAAGTGGGCCATCTATACCATGGCAAACTTTTGGTCATAACCAGACGGTATATCCCATTAATATCCCATTGAATCACTATAAAATCCCGTCAAATCACTATCAATCCATTGTTTTTCATTGTTTTTCCATATATTATGGAAAAAAAAATGACACCACCAACCAGTTTTGGTGTTCCAATCGGATGATACCCCAAAATCATGTTGGATTTTCCAGGTCAGAATCTTCACGTTGAAGCAGCTAACCACGAAGGTGATGCCAGCGTTACATCCACTGTCCAATCCAATTCAATCCAATCCTGTTCTTTCCTATTCAATTCTAAGTCTATTCATGTGATGAAGTAAAAAAATCTATTCACAGTGAAACGTCATATGTCTGCATTGAAGTCCATGTAGTGTAATTATTGTGCATATAGCAGTAATGTAGTGCAATGTAGCTGTCGGCATATGCCATAGGAATCCCACCGACAAATCCCAAGCTGAGCACAGCACTGAAACTGGGGCATGTCTGGATATGCCTGGTGTAAGGACTTCGCCCAGCTTTTTGGGGATTCCGTGAAAAATAGACCGCCATTGGAGAATTCTTGATGCATTGAGATATACCCTCTGGTAAACTAACATAACTATGGAAAATCACCATTTTTAATGGGAAAATCCACTATTTCTATGGCCATTTTCAATAGCTTTTTGTTAGTCATTACCAGAGATGGCATGAAAATCATGTGTTAAACCATGGGATCCTATTTTTGGATCAGCCATGGCTGGGATAGCCTGTCGAGGTGATCGAATCACTCAACCTGGATTCCTGGATTCCTGGATCTCGTTGCTTTCCCCAGCAAAAAGGCCACAAAACACCAATGGCCAAGCTTGGGGACCTTGAAATTATGAGTCTGGGGCCATCCTTAAAGGTATGTGTATATGTATATATGTATATGTCTATGTAAACATCCACCAGCTAATGCATCACTAGTTCTGCTTAGCTCTAAGTTCCATCAAGGCGCCTCCAAAATGTCATCCACGATGATGGTTTCAGGCATCTCAGCCACTCGCTCCCACCTGGCTCGTCGATTCATAATCACTTGCGGCAGTGTTGTGTTGAGGTTACTTTTATGGCTATAACCATGGTTAACCATAGTTATAACATGTTATCATAAACCCGCAGTTAAATTGGGATATAACGTGATATGGGGCCCCTATAACGCTGGTGAAATATATCTCCTCATAACTGGAACTGCACTTTTCGAAGCAGTTCATCAACAGGGGGGTACCAAGTTTAAGGGTAATCCATTACCATTTGAGAAGTAACCTCCCCCAACTCTATGGTCAGGGTTTGTTCATCCGAGTTTCACATTCTAGCTAGATAGATTAGATTAGATTAGATTAGATTAGACTAGATTAGATTAGATTAGACTAGATTAGATTAGATTAGACTAGATTAGATTAGATTTAGATTAGAGATTAGATTAGATTTAGATTTAGATTAGATTAGATTAATTTAGATTTAGATTTAGATTAGGATAAGATAAAATAAGATAAGGTAGATAGATAGATAGATATCATAAAACCAACTGTAAATCCAGCGGCTAAATAGCAATGATCCCCTATTTTTTGCAAATAATGTACCATCATTTTCCTATTTTCTTGGGGGCCTTCCTGCGCCGATGTTCGATATTTAGAAAGGCTTCGAAAGGAGGGATCTGGTAGAATCCCTTCCCTCTAATAATTAATACCCCCCACTCAGAGCCCTGTTCTAGTATTGGATTTGATCATTGTTGGATCACATTTGTGGTAGAGTTGATGACGGAGGACAGATGATTCATGTATAGACTATATACGTACCATGTCTGGTACATTGATACAGGTTTATTTATTTGACTTTATGTCTTTGTATATTTCTTTTTTTGGTCGGGCAACTAGGTCAATGTTCAATTTCAATCCAGGTTAAACATAGGACAAAACGGAGCTTAACTAAAAATGTCGCACACATATATATATATATATCAAATATATTAAAAATAATATATATATATACATACAATATATACTATAATATATATATATATACATAAATAACTAATATAAATAATATATATATATAATTTGATATATAATATATACATATATATATATATTTATTTATTTATTTAATATAACACACACATATATATATATATATAAAATATAATATGTATGTAAATATTCGAGGAAAACATGTATTGAAATTTCGCCCAACATCGGCCTTCGGGTTATGGTTAGTTATGCTAGGTTTTCACCTCCAAATCACCAAACATGGCAGGCCAGCAGCTCCCGATCCGGCACCTCGGAACGGCTTATTTGATATAAGTCCCTGACGAAACCAAAGCTGTTTAACCTAGACTGGTTGGTGGTATACCTACCCCTCTGAAAAATATGAAAGTCAGTTGGGATGATTATTCCCAACTGAATGGAAACATAAAAAATGTTCCAAACCACCAACCAGTAGAGGTTTTCAGCAGAGAACAAGAAAACAGTGGTTTTGAGAAACGGTTGTGAGATCGATTCCTGGCTACCCTTCCCGGCTTGGTTCCATTGCTTCGTTACTCGCAGCTCCATTCAAGGAGAGTGGGAAACGATCATGAAGGAAAACCCTGACAAAGAGGATTGGGCCAAACACATCCAAACACGCCATGAAAGGGGACCCAGGGGGAATCGATCCTGGGGCCTGTTTCTCAAAACAATGGTTTTCCAGCTTGTGACGGTCAAAAACTTCAAAATCAATGGTTTTGAGAAAATTCGATAGCCTTCCAGGTATTGAGGGTAATTCTCAAACGTACCCCTTTCGTAATGTCTTGCCTTCGACACGCTGTAAGATAATCGGCTCGAGAGATGGCCCTAACCTACCCAAAAAACTGTGTCTTGTGGCGTCCACACAGACTCCATAGATGCATCAAGGAGACACAAAACATGCACGACAGCTCTTCTAAAGGACTGCCGACAGAACCCGGTCCAGAACCCGGCCCGGACCCGACCCGCTCACGCGCACCCAACCCGGACCGGGCGAACCCTGGACAAGAACCTTACCAAACATCTGGGCAAATGATGATAATTCACTAACCTGAAATATTGAGCTATTGGGATGATTCTCCTACATCTAAACCATGATTCCAGGCCTCGGGAGAACAGTGAGGTCGCAACATAAATTGCCCAGATATATCCTTATTGTCCCCATTGTTGATGGTTAAATTCCACTAGATCTCATGAAAAATCACCATTAATAATGTTTTTTTTTAAACCAGAATCACCATTAAATCACCATTGTTGATGGATGTTGATGGTAAAATCTCATAGTTTACCAGAATGGCTCATTTTCTTGATCAAAAAAGTCGTCGCCAGAAAACACCGTTTCGGATCCAAACGGGAATTCTGGGTCCGGACCCAATTCTTGTAGTAGTAGGCTCTCTTGAAGAGATAGGTACCTGGAGGCATCAGAAAAATCCTACCGATGTCCTGCTGCTGAGTTTCTCTTGGGGAGAACAATAGTAACTATGCGATATATTTTAACAGAGCCCTGTATAACTGTTGATGAAATATATAGCATAGTAAATACACATTGCAATATTCGTTTGTATTTACACATTCTACTTTCTACATATGTATTTGTTGATCAACAATATCAATAGAATGTGCATGAACGTGCCAGTGTTCCATTCTCGGGACCATCTTCTCTATGTCAGCAATCATGATGTCTGATTGGGAAGATCATAGCATTGAAAGCTGTCAATGGTCATATGTGCAATGAGCGAGATGATATGATATGACTTCATCTTAATCTGTGCGTGGCCATATATTTGTCGTCTCATCTGCAAATATACATATACATAAAATATGATAGCATTGTACTATTGGTCCAGTCATATAGTAATAGTTCAACAATATTAATCATGTCTGATCCAAACAACCATCTTAAATATATCATAACTCTTAGACATGCTTCAAGATCATCACATCTTAGAAACACTTCAAGATACCGCCACTCGCATCCCGGCGACAGCGGAGGTACAGTGCTGGAAGATGGACATGGTCTCTCCTTGCTCTCGTCGAACCTGCAATGGATGGCTGAACCAATGATGGGATTTTTGGTCAACGACTCATACGACTGCTGTGGCTTAAAAGATCTTAACAGGTGTTACCCTCTGGTAATGACATACCTATAGCTATTGAAAATGGCCATAGACATAGTGAGTTTTCCCATTAGAAATGGTGATTTTCCATAGTTTTTTGTATGTTTACCAAAGGGTAACACCTGTTTTTCCTTTGACATTGGCATGGAATTTATCAGGCTAAGCCGTTTGGACAAAGCTGGAAGACCCAGACTTGGTGACTTCTTCATCTTCAGGGCTTTCCGGCTCTCCATTTGATCCAGAAAACAACCCTATCCATTCATCCATTTTACCCTCTGGTAAACTAACATAGCTATTGAAAATAACCATTTTTAATGGGAAAATCCACTATTTCTATGGTCATTTTCAATAGCTATGTAACAGTTTACCGGAGGGTATCCCATGGCAGGCACGGATGCTTCGGCCTGCGAAATCATTCATCCCTTAAATAGATCCACGTCCAGGATGGGGCCCCGAATGGTATTCATGGGGTGAATCTAAAGCAACTTTCAGAAAACTAGGGGCTTAAATGCTGGTTAGATAACTATAACTATGGTAGATATTCTATGTTTACGGTAGATATTCTATGTTCATGGTAGATATTCTATGGATTTCTATGGTAGTTAATGGCGATTCTTTCAGGGTTTATAAACCAACTTATCACATCACTGGTTCTCCCCATCTATACTTGGTGATTCACCGTGGCTTAGTATACCCACCCCAGTTCCCTGATTTCGTAGCCATTTAAGGACACCATTTAGGGTAGAAATATCCCACTCTCTCAGCATTTTGGGTGCTGAAATCATGATTGTTGATCATGAAAAAAACCACTTTCCAACCATTTTCACCATAAAAATTCCCTGCATATCCCCATGAAATCTCATGATAGCCTCATTATCTCATTCGATTTCTTTAACATCCCATTAACATACCATTCAGTTTTGCCCTGATAAGTGGGGTGAAACATCGGCGATAACCCCTGGTGATTAATTTTGCACACGGCCTCGGCGTAGACGTCCATGATGATGGCCAGCACCATGTTCAACATGACCATCACCTGGTGCTGATGCCAAGGCACCAGTCGGACTGCTTTTTGCACCCCGTGGAAATGTAGATGTGTGGTTATGGCTATGCTTAGTGCAGATCCATGTAATACATAAACATATATATATAATATACACAACAAAATATATATATATATATCTATTGTATATATATATATATATGTATATTCACATATAAATTAAACATATAATATATTCCTTAAATATATACATATAATATAAAGATATAATATATATATATACCATATAGACATATAGACATATATTGGGATTATATTGGGAAATCCTCCAGCTACAGGTGTTTGACATTGGGGCGATGGGTTTATCATCATTTTCCCGAAGCAACACTGGCACTTGTGATTTATTGTGTACATACTGTAGATGTTTATTACACTTTGTTTTTTTCTTCGGACACCTAGCCTCCAGTAAATTTTCACATAGACCCTGCCATGGGTCCGGGGTTGGAAGATGAGTGTTTCCACTAAAAATGGATGATTTTCAGGGTCGAACTCTTAATCTACCAGAGGGTATATCCCATTCGTGTGAGAATCCACCACGCGAAACCCACGGCACCAACAATACCATGTAGATCCAGACCCAGAGCAAGGTGATGAACCAATCCTGCGGTGCGCATCAAATGGACAGAAAAAAATCAGCAAGGACAAAACACAAAAGAAAAAACACAACCCTTCACCTGACTTGTTACTATCTTTTTTCTTTTTGATATATATACAGATATATATTATATATGCATATAACATATCATTATATATAAATGATTAACATACACACAACTAAGGATTAAACTATTAATCCCTACAAGTACCATTCAGTGATGCTCGACTGATAAGAAACACTGATGTCAAAATCGACGCTGTCAGTTCCGTAGTTAAGCCGTTCCGCCGTTCCTCTGATGACATGCCTTGCCAGTCGTACTCACCCTCCATGGCCAGTTGTAGACACCTATCGCGGGTGTGTGATGGTCAAGTTGCATGGAAAAAATAAAGGGAAATTCGCCAACAAACTTATGATACTTATGGGAGATTGTGGGCTTTCAAATGGGCATATGATGTGGTGGGTATAAAACCAGGCAACATACAGTCATAGAGTCATACAGGAAAGTTATGATCATGCCACCATGAATTTGGGAATCCGAACATCGGCAGAGCAAAATCCGAACATCGGGGCATGACCGTCTGGCAAGGGTACATGATGCATTTTGACCCTGGCACATGTGATTACAATTGATTACATCTAGGCTTGTGAAGATTGTTTCATCACCACTAACTTTGCACAGCCCAACTGCTTGACAAAGCCGAAGCGGCCGAAGAAATCGTTCGCATTTCAGCTGAGTTCAGCCTGGCTGAACCCAGCCATTCAGTGAGTGACAGAAGCAATCCATCCGGAGATGTGGATGCCAAAGGGTAATCCTCATTGACACCACATGGCGACATTGTAGCTGTAATGTCACACATATCTGAATGGACCTAGCCAAGAAATCAGCATCTGGGCCATTTTTCCCCACCTGCCAGGTGAGGGCCTCTAGATTTTATCGGTGCTGCTCGCCTCCTGCCTCTGCCTGCCTCTGCCTTCTCCACCTCTGCGTCAACTACGAGCTCCAGATCTCAGTGGCCCCAACTGCCGGACCTCAACCGCTGCCAGATCTCGGTGGGCACTGCGCACTGCTGGACCTCAACTGCGAGACAAAACATATGCCAGATAGACTGTGAGATAGAATGCCTTTCAAGAATGTCAGAATAATATGTCAGGGTGGGGACCACTCGAAGTAAGGTAATTTGTAATCATCAAACGACAGAAAATCAGAGTTCATTTCGCGGTCAGCTTGTCGCTATCAACCTTTCTCGATCAGATCTTTCGATGGGCGCCAAGTGCAAAGCATTGCTGGTGTTTTCTTGCGCTCTTTAGTTTTAGTCTTCTGAAGGAACAACTACACGTCCCTGCAAATACCCTGCAGATACCCTGAGGACTGGAACTCACAAAAATATACCATCTCCAGTAGGAAAGTAATCTTTTCAACTCCACTTTAGGGTCTTCTGAAGACTTTCAGGATATCAGCCCCGCCCAGGGGCACATGGCGAAGCCGGTGAGAGGCGTGGAAAACGCCTCAGAGATCTCATGGCGAATCTGAACCACCAACAAAAAGCCTACGGATCACAAAAAAACAGATTTCAGGCGATGTTTAGTAACCATCTAAGTATTGGGGTATCCGAGTATCCAATTTTGAGTCATACCTCACCGGGGCTTGAATCCCAATATCCATGGGCCAAGCCTCAATCTTCATGGCAGGCTTTAGCAGGTTTCTGAATGCCGAATATCACTTCCGTCAGTTCACGATATGATGGGATGGTAAAAATCGATATTGGGTCACCGTAAACAATGATGCTTCGCAAATTGTAACTGCTGATCCTTTCTTCTCTTTCCTAAACCTCCCCTCAATCATAAAAACCAGGCCAGAGTTTTAATTGTTGAGGAAATTTCCAAGTTGAACAGATTGGTTTTTGATGCCGTTCACCTTTTCCTTGTTTCACGACTTGACCAACTTGCGAAGTGTCACCGTGTCACCGTAAAGTCCGGCACTACCTGAGATGCCCTCGAAATGGGTCAACTTGCACTGGACCAATCCTACATCTATATAGTATATAACTATATAACTATATAGATATACAAATGTATTTATAAACACACACATGTATATGTACACGTGCATATATATATATATATATATATGTACATATCTATACATATAAATATATCATATTGTTAAAATAATTATTTATTATTAATAATAATTATTAGCATTATATTATTATATACATATGTGGCATTATTAATAATAGCTGGTAAATGGATGTCCATCTCATTGAAAATGGTATCTATAGGTATTGACCCATACCCATGTGTATTTCTGAATAGAGCTTAGAAATAACACCATTCTCCATGGCGCCTGCATCCGACGTCCGAACATGATCATCCCCGCGATGGCGAAGCCAAACCAGGTGGGAACCAGCACCTCGTTTTGGAGATTTCGGGGTACCCCCAGAAAAATCCATGAAATCATGGGAATTTCCATGGAAACCTCCATAGGGGATATGTTTTGCACCGCAGCCCAAAGTCCATCAATTTAACGACCCTGGATTTACTATACATGGTGATTTTCCATAGTTTTTTGTATGTTTACCAGAGGGTAATCTTCCAACCAACTGACAGGGTCCTGCTATCTAATTTGGAGTGTAGCAATGGAATTGGTTCAAATCTATAGGAAAAAACCAAGATTGCAGATCCATGGGTCAACAGAAAGAACACCAGATTGCGTACTGGGGAATGGGGTCAACATTCTCGTTGTCCCATTTTTCAGGGAAAGCTATGGAAAGAAACACATCCCGAAAATCGCTGGAAGAGCGATTTTCCGGGATGAACATTGATGTATGATCATGTTGAGTATCAGTTTTTAGATCATTCTTGGAATTTGGCAATTTGGAGCTTTGCGTTTTGAAAAATAGGGCTACCCCGTGTTTCCATCATCCAGTCGTCATGGATGACCATACATAGGAGGATCCTCGCTTCCGATGATGATCATGGCAGAAAATACCCCCTGGTAAATGTTTGCACTTTGCGAACTGGAAGCCATGGCCTAGTCGAAATAGTTGATTTACCCATAAAATATGGTGATTTTCCATAGCTTTTTGTAAACGTTTACCCGGCCGGGTATCCATCTGAATCTGGTCACTAAACGAAGCATCAAGTGGTTTTTCAATCCCGAAGCATTCGCCAGGCCACGATCAGAAAGTGTAGCAAGTCGACCGTGGAGACCTGGCTCCGTCAAACCCCAATGCTGGATGGTTTACCCTCTGGCAAACTAACAACTAGCTGTAGAAAATGGTCCATTTAGTTCGTTGATTCACCTATTGAAAATCACTATTTTAATGTGAAAATCCACTATAAATGGCCATTTTCAATAGCTATGTTAGTTTACCAGAGGGTACCTATTGAAATAGTGATTTTCCATAGCAAACTGTAAACGTTTACCAGAGGATATTTCATAGACAATCCATCTAGAAATGAATGATTTAGAGGTACATGACTTAGGAAACGTCCATCAGTATTGATGGTTAATGGCTGGATAATGGGTGGATAGTGTTTGGTGTATAAACCCCATGAGCTAGGTCGTTGTATCCCCCACAAACCAGAGTTATATTGCATGGTTTATTCCCTTTATTTACCCTCCGGTCAAATGTGACTAGCTGGAAATCCCTGAACTGCATACACATATGGGAACATCGTCGAACTAAATGGGAAGTTTCCAGCTAGCCATGTTTGATTACCGGAGGGTAGTGGGTTTAACATACCACTATTTCTTGGCAAAAACCCTAACTAAAGATTCTTATAGCATTTTATATCATGTGGATTTGATTGAAAATTTAAGGGAAAACACCCCAAATCCAATAGTTTATCATCATTTTCCCGACATTCTGTAGCCTTTCATTTTCAGACACAGCCATAATGGGGTAGAGAAGCAGTATAGTTAATCACTGTAGGTACTGGGGATAATTGATAACATTCCCAACTGAATGGAAAACATGTTCCAAACCACCAACCAGAATATGTATAATAACATTAGTAATACTTGAACATACCATTAGTATGTAGATCAATTGGGATAGCAAAAGATAGCTGGTTTTCATAGCATTGAAAGAGTAGCAATGGAACATCGCGGAATTACTGGTGATCTGCACTTGGGGCCACTGTTCCAATTTGATCCCCACATGCCGAATGGCTATGACACTCCGATCCCATGGAGGCAGCCTGGAAGAATGGTTAGTAGGAATAACTATCTCAAGGTTAGAAACTTTATTTCAGGTTGGTGAATTACTATCATAGAAATCCAGATTCTGATTAATCGATATTAATCGTATGTGGCAAGTATGATCACTAGTATTACTAGTCATGAACACTATTTTTTAATGACCAGTGTATCCATTCTCGAAACTATGGTGCTTTCCACAGGTCGACCCCTCACCTGCAAGGTGTAGGTGATTATGGCCAATCGTGGCTGCCATTGCAGCGACAGGAAACATCGAGCCCTCAGACGGATTTGGGGATGGGTCAGCCGTTACCGCCTGAAAAACCCCTTCTGTGAACATATTAAAAGCTGGGATTTATGGATGTTCATTCCTATAAATGGTCGTTATAGGTCTTGATTCATAGCCATATAATGGGGCGAAATAATATCCATTGCTTGGAAATCATGGTGAGAGAGATATATATATATATATACCATCTGGTTATTTAACATAGCCATGGAAAATCACCATTTTTCATAGGTAAACCATCAAGCTAAATGGGCCATTTCCCATGGCCATTGAATGGTCATTGAATGGTCATTGAATGGTGATATCATGGTTTTTATCATGGTGATATCATGGGTACAATGTGCTGGCAGTTTTCATGGAACTTTCTCGGATTAATGTGGTAAACCCAATGTCATGAATCATCCCCAACATCATTCGAGGTGGTAACTCTCATTCCTGTGGTAATTTTTTTAGGATCATCAGTGTAACTATCATTCAATGATCAAGAATTTCCGGAGATATTTTAACCACAGAAATAGGAGATTCACTATCATTAGGATCATTGATGTGAATCTCCTATTTCTTTCGGTGACACTCGTCAGATTCGCCAAAAATTGATGCCGGACGGCAGCCCAAAAAAAAACTGCCATGATGACAAACAACAACCAGCAAATAAGATTCCAAGATGTATATAATTGGAGGTTTCCTAAAATAGGGGATACCCCCAAATCATCCATTTTAGTAGGATTTTCCATTATAAACCATCCATTTTGGAATAGCTCCATTTTAGGAAACCCCAGCTTCAAAGACGGAGCAGAAACATCAGCAATGAAGGGCCACTGGGCAGCATGATTTTCAGAGATTTCCGTGGAGGTTTCCCCGGCATAGACACCACAACTTTAACCAAAACAGGAAAAACATCATGTCAATGGAAATTCCAGGATCCTAAAATTGAGGTACTGTACCATATAATATAAGGCCATGTTTTGTGGGGATATTCCCTTACATAGGCCTTATATAGGCATTATATATGGTAGGTACCTCCATTTTAGGATCCTGAAATTTCCATTGATCATGGTTTCAAACAGTTGACTAACGCGGAAGAAACAATCAGCTTGGCTGAACTTGGACACCGCTGGGTGGAATTTCTCCCCATTGCACAAGATAATAGTTTATTCAATTGCTAGTCCAGTGGATATGGACACCTTATGGGGAAGAGTTTACCCCTAGAACTATGTTGAAATATATCTAGTTCAGGGGAACTCTCCATTCTATATGTTGAGAACTACATATAACTGCCACATCTGGGGTATTTCCAGTCATAAATAGATCTCAACATTTATCAATTTATCCCATAACAAAAACTTTACACCTAGTCACTGGAACTGCATTTCCAGCCACTAAGAAACTATTTTCTTGATGTCATGCCCTGTCAGGGCATCCTCGACATCTTTGGCAAGTGGTACTCCCAACCGAGCTCCTTGGATGCTTTATTTCATGGAAAGTCCCATCTATAAATGGATGATAACTGGGGGTAGGCCCTATAGGAAAGCTCCATTTGAATACAGTACTTGGGGGTGCAGTTGCAATCACCATTGGATACATATATATATATATATTGTATATATATAATATATATATTATATATATATATATAATATATATATAAAATAGTCATACGGGCTTTATCCCAACTGATGCGGGTTAATACCATAGTTATCCCCGAAAAAATATCCCAGTCCTGCACCCCCAAACAGGAACAAATACGATCATCTCAGTTTCTTTTTGGGGACATTTTCAGACTGAGAATCAAACAGCAACAAGTCATTATTTTTTTCCGATTTGCGGGAAGACTTCCTGGAAACTTAGTTCGACCAGAAACTTCCGTACTTGGGCCAAACATTTCCCTGCTCTTTTGCAGGACCCTTCTACATCCAAATGGCGAGAAAACCCACGTTTTTAGCGAACAAATCCTCAAAAACTCACTTTTCCACCGCTAAAACTCCAAGTTCCGCCCCAAGATCCAGGCATGAAAAGAATGTGCGCATAGGAGACGAAAATCCTCTGGTATGATGAAAACTCTGCCTGGCAATTTTCGGATATACCTTTTGGAGGCCCCGATGGCCCCGGTTCCGTCATGGGGAGTCCCCAAGAGCACCGTTGATTTCATGCCATCGATGGTTTTTTCTGGATCAATACATGGGGATTGGTGAAACTTCATGGGAATATACATGAATATACCTTCCGGTGTAAGCAGTGCCCAATTAAAACCATTAGATGATCTAAGAATTCTGCGGTTCACTGAACCTGTTAGTGAAGCCAGTGGACTAGCTGACTAGTTTGTGGATGTGAATCACCCCCCATAATGTGGATTAATCCGGATTAATATGGTACAAGAGGTTTCGATCCATCCCCACAGAAGCATGACGAAAAATGTCCGTCGCCCCATTGATTTGAAGTTTCCTAAGTCATGGGTGTACCCCCAGTTCTCATCCATTGATAGATGGGAAAGTGAGCGAACTTGGGGTACCCCCATGACTATGGAAAGATCCATTTCTTGCTCACAAATGGGGCCCGACCCTGATCTGGTGGAGCTGTGCTACTTCAAACAAATCCAAACTTGCTTTGAATGTTTCTGACAAAGTATAGAAAGTTACCACTGCAACTTTGCTGGTTTGGCATGGCTCAGTTCTAGGAATGAGATCGACCAGCCACAAATCGCAATCCCATCAAGAGCTATCCCAGTGGTAGTTTCCAAAGTTCTTCCAGCGTTTTTTTCCCATGGAAACTAGCCAGCCATATGCATTGGTGAACTCCCTTCTTTCATCAGGTCGAAAAACTCGGGACCTGTTCCTATCAACCCCAGCTGATGTCACTGACCTTGGCAACTGGGTAGATAAGGAGGTCACATATCAAAATTAACAATTCCACCAAGAAAAACCTTGTTTTAGATCCCCCAAAAAAGCAGCAAGATATTGAAAAACGTACTTTTCTCGGATCATCCCACTTAGTACAGTAAGTTGATAACCATGATTAGTTCAATGGTCATTTCAGGATCCTAAAATGGAGGTACTGTACCATATAAGGCCATATTTTGTGGTGATATTCACTGAAATTTAGGCCTGAACAATAGGCCAAAAATATTAATGGAATCGGTACCTCCAATTTTTATGGGATCCTGAAGATCTCCCATGAATATCTCATTGAATCACTATAAGATCCCATGAAATCACTATAAATCCCATTAAACCACTATAAATCCCATGGAAAATCACTATAAATCCCATGGAAAATCACTCTAATTCCCATTGATTAAGCTCCCTTAAAAGCTTCATCTTCCGTGGCATCCCGTGGCGATTTTTGATCCAGAAACATGACTGGAGGACCATGGAGTCACTCAGACGCATCACTTCCTGGAGGCGTGGATGTGGGGTGTCTCCTGGAATGGGGCTACCATTGGTTGGTCATTTTTGCTGTTAATGGTTAATGATTAATGATGGTTAATCAATGGTAATGATAATATCTGTTAATAATGGTTAATATACTGTTAATATACTAATTGGTGGTTAATATACCTGTTAATCATGGTTAGTATCTGGTTATTCTATGGTTAATGATGGTGACTATCTATATCTGCTTGGTAGTTTCAAGGCTGAAAAATATGAGTCAGTTGGGATGATGACATTCCCAACTGAATGGAAAAAAAGAAATATTCCAAACCACCAACCAGAGATGGTTTGTAATGGAAAATCCTACTAAAATGGATGATAAGTGGGTGTATCCCCCATATTAGGAAAACTCCATACAATGCTGGGGTATACAGTGACGTACCATCGATGATCACGGTGAATTTCACCACGATTTGTACCATTCACCAGCATCCTTTTTTGCATCCCAAGGATTTTCGAAGATGGAGTAGAACTGACAACAAGCCCAGTTCATCATGCAGTAAGATTGAACAAGCCAAGCCGTGAAATATTTTTTGATCATGAGAATCCAATATGGAGATTTCCTAAAATGGGGGTACCCCAAATCATCCAAAATTAAAGCATTCTAGTGTTGACACCCATGGTCTTGGGGATCCCCAAGTTTCCATTTGGGAGAGTAGTCCATAGACTTCCAATTTCCCATGACTGGGTCATTGTACATCCAAATCCAAACGTGATATGCAATGGTATACCCAATAAATGCTGGGGATTGTGTCTAGCATTATAAATTATTGGGTTTACCACAACATCAAACATTATCATGTGTCAGCAAAAAAGCCCATCGAACAACAGTGGCAATGTAAAGACCGATGAAACCCTTGAGGAATAGGTGATTCCTCCCCTCAATTTGCCCACAAAAAAACTTGGATCTACCTGCCCAACCAGTGAAATCATTGGAAGACACACACTTTTCCTGCTTCCCGAATCTGTTGAGAATGGTTCTCGAAACCCAAGATTACCCTGTATTGGCAAGAGATAAACCGTTCAGATCCAAGGTTATCTCCAGGTTTGGTAATTTATTCCCGGTTTCAGAGCTTCTGGGCAACTTTTCCCATTCCCAAGATCTCCGGCCGAGGGACCAAAGTACTAAAGGTGTCTGGAAAGTCAAAATAGTCCTGGCGAAACCAAAACACATGGAGTTTTACCTCCAAATCATCCAGTTGTCACCTATAAGAAGGGGGTTGGTTCAGCGATCATGGTGCTGTAGCTTAACAAACAAGAGGAGATCTGATTGATCACTGATTGTTTCAACAAATTCATTTGATTTAGGCGCGTATGGTGGTGTCTTCTAAAACATCAATAAGCATTGATGTAGACATCGTTTCAGTTTGCAACTTATCTGGACTCTTCATATTCTTCTCATCACCTTGCCAAGGAAAACATCTTCTCAAAGGGGAAAAACACGCCTCATCAGTGGCAACTGGGGCATAGATCATCCCGTTCACCCATCATCCCAAGATTAGATGAATGGTGTATGCTCCATCGACATAAATATGCCAACCATCATGGCTAGAGTCGATACACTAGCCATAAATCCCATAACCATCCATAACCATCCAAAACCATCCATAACCATCCATAACCATCCATAACCATCCATAACCATCCATAACCATCCATAAACATCCATACACCATATATCCCTTTGTGCCTCAAAAAGATGGTATTCATACCATAAATCCCATTTTTTCCATGGAATTCTTCCGATCCATCCCATCCCATTTGGATTTTTGCTGTCAGATTCACCCGTGGGAAACTTGACCATGATCAACAACAGGCCACTTGAAGGATCATCTCACTTGATATATATCTGGGTAAATCAGAAAATGTTTCACTCACCTGAATAGTTTTTGGCTATCTTGGGGATGATTTCCCTATAAAAACCATGATGAACCAGGCTTCGGGAGAACAGGGTTCGGTCGTGATGAAATTTACCCAGATATATGGATATATATATAATGTATATACATTATATAAGATATCCGGTGCGTAACCACAGTAATGGGATAATCCACTGACGGGGGACGACCATTTTACCCAGCTTCAGTTGTGATCCTGGGATGACCCTACAAGCGCGGGCTGCAAAAATCCGGCTTCGACATGATCGGTGATACCCTCTGGCATTCCAGTTTGCGAAGTGGAAAATCACTTCGCAAACTTTGTGGCTACATCATCCATAAAAGTTTGCAACTTTTTGATATGTCCATTTAGTTAATTTAGTTTAGCATTTCCCAAGAAGCTGAGGCCCCCAGTTATAACTTGGTTTAAAACCCAATTTAAACCATACCTAGGGACCCTGAGGCTTCATTTTAGACCCAAAACCTCTGGTCATAAAAGCTACGTTGCCGGCTGGTCTTGGGACATATTTTGGAACTACCAAGATACAACGTATGAGCGGCTTTGGAATTTCATAGAGTAGTTTAAAAAGAGTAGTTTAAAAAGGATTTAAACAACACATGTTCTAATGTCAAGCCAAATGCAAAACATTGCAAAACAATCAGAACAAATGCAATTTGCATCACCGAATGGCTCAAATTGAAATACATTTGAAAAGATTTACAAAGAACATATTTAATCTTTAACTTTGCGCGTCCATTTTGGCACCACATTGCGCTTCCATTTTGGGAGCAGTATGCGCAAGCACACATCATCCAAAGGTCAGTTGAAATTGGTCCCAAGTTACAATTGTAGGCTGTTGGGAAGGTGCACCCCCATCCAGACTCTGATTGATAATTTCTTGCTAAATGAACTTACAACAGTCACTGCCACTAACAAACATATACATTTAATCCACATAATCAGCAACTACATAGAAATATGTGATATCCATATAATGATATGCATAGGAAGTCGAAGGGCCTAACATGATCCAAGTGACCATTACCCTTTGCCGGGTGGTCTCCAGCTCCATTCCAGGCCATACTTGAGGGAATCCATGTCTCCTCAATGCTGGCCATCACCATCTTGCGGTAGACTTCCTGGGCGTCGAGTCAGAGGACTCAGACCGGGGCGTTTTTCGATCGGGGCTTTGATTTGGATTCGTTACCTCAATGGCTTGTGGAGCTAGATGAGACCTCCAATATTTAGCTATATATAAGTATCATAAATCCATAGTTATTGGAGTAATTAAAACCCATAGTCTATTGGATGATTTCAGACGGTCTGAACATCTTCCTGGCGCAATTCGCCTCTACCAAGCAGAATCTTCACGCAGAGATGAGCAATGCCAGGATAGCAGCTCTGGATCTGAATAAATAAACCTACCCAACCCAGAAAATGAGGGAAACTATAAGTGAGTACATGATCCATCTTATAGTCTTATAGCATCATTTTGGAATGATTCCGCTTACTGACCACACCCGCCCTTACTGATCAATTTCTGTCGGGCACCAGGTGATCAGTGGTAGATCGGAAGAACTTCTCTGCAGACGTGGCTGTGTAAAAACAACCCATGAACCAAGCCAACATACGCAACATACATGTGTGTATATATAGAAAACCATACATATCAACACATATACAGTATATACACAACCCTCAAATATACACTTAAATACACACATACAGTATATACACAGCACTTCAGTTATACGAACTTATGCATATCAATTGAATGAACAGATATCATATCGACTCGCCGACTCGCCGACTCGCCGTCGCTAAGGCTGCGACCAAACCAAAGAGCATCCCAAGGTGAGCCCATCCTTGAGCCCAAGGCCCAGGGATTTCATGAGGTTTCATGAGGGACTCCTAACATGTGGATATCAATGGATTGGTTTGTTGGGGAAAATCTTCACCGGAAACCATGGATTTTACCACCAAATTGAGGTTTTCCGAAGTCATTTTTCCCTTAAACCAATTCTATGAGGATATATACATGAATATACCAAGTCATTGAAATACCAAAATAATATGGTCAATAATATGGTAAATCATTTGGGAATCTATTGGTATATTCCTATCATTGATATTCCTCTATGGACAAAACATCTGGGAAATATAGAGATGAATGGGAATCCAACAGATTGATGTGGAAATATGTGGGAATATACCAAGTCAAAGACCAAAAAATCTTTGGTGCTGTTTTTGACTCACGAAATGACACGAATCAAGTCATTGAGCATCTCAGCCGCGTCACAAACATTAGCGTTACTGTTGGGTGAGATGTGATGAACTGCTCTATGGGATCATAACTGGCCTTACCTGGCGAGTTTGGGACACAAAACGTGGAGAACCTATGGGGTTTCCGTTTGGAAAATCGTCTACAAATGGGTTGGATTTTCGTGGATTTTCATGGATTTTCGTTGATTTTCGGTTATGTTCGTTGATTTTCGTTGATTTTCCACATCGATGTTTACAAGTTTACCCGTTTGAGTAACTGCTGGATCTTCTGGAGGCCGGTTTTCAAGATCTTCTGCGATCCCTCTACATGATGTCTCGACCAAGGACCAACGTGCAACCACGGGTTTACCACCTGCATATCATGAGTTCTTCTTTCAGGATATCACTTAGATACTGAGTATATCACATGACTCTTGGACAGCACATGACAGCACCTTAAAAAGTAGCCTCTGGTTATTTAACATAGCCATGGAAAATGGCCCATTTATAGATGATTTTCCCATTAATACCTCCATTTATAAGGGATTTTCCATGGCTATGTTAAATAACCAGATGGTAAATCCCATTTCTGACGAGCCCAGATCTTCGATCTTCGGACTTCATTGACTTCGTCCTCTAGCCGAGTTGCCAAAGAGACAGCTGAGCCAAGTGATGGTGTTGATGATGTTGAAATGTCCAATGCACTTTCCCACCTGCGGTTGAACCCTTGAAACAATTGACCAATGGTGACCTGGTGGTTTTGGTAACGGCCACAAAGATCGAAAAGTGACATCCTACTAAAAAATATGATAATCAACTTTTCTATCTTTTGGTGGTTACTATACTGAATAGGAAAACATAACGGAAGTGAATGGATCCATACTCAGGATTTTTTGGGGATTTGGCGATATGATCGGGGGATTCCCGGGATGTGATTATTGGAAGAAATCAAAACCAGGTGGTGCCCCCCCAAGTTATAAATGGGTTATAATCCCATTAACTATGGATATATCACCCATAAACCATAGTGACATTGGACTTATTCGCACCAACTGAACGCTAACGAACTGGGGCACCACCCTGTAAGATACGAAAAACAGCTTTACTTGGTGTGACCCCCAACTGGCATTTTCTCTCGCGTTCTATCTGGGATTATCTGACATTCTATCTGGCATTTTGCTTGGCATTCTATCTGATATATATTTTGACATTTGACCTGACTTTCTATCTGACACTTCGTCTGCATTCTATCATATCTTGTGGTCTATTTGACACATATAGTCCGATATTTTTTTACATTTGAGCTGACATCTGGTTGGTGGTTTCAACCCGTCTGAAAAATATTAAAGTCAATGGGAAGGATTATCCCATATATATCCATATATTATGGAAAAAATGTTTGAAACCACCAACCAGACATTTTATGTGGAATTCTGACATCTGACGTCTTGGACTTTGGATCCCACCCCTGCTCGCATCGGTTGTGGTCAAATCTCCTTTTTTTCACAACGACTCCCCGATAGCAGCGGTTTTTTTTGGCGGCGAGAGGGTGGATGTCGGGGAAAATGACACGTCTTCAAACCTTGTACCCTCTGGTAATTTAACATAGCTATTGAAAATGGCCAGTTATAGTGAATTTTCCCATAAAAAAATGGTGATTTTTCATAGTTATGTTAGTTTACCAGAGGGTAAACTACAGTATATTGGGCTGTTGTGAAATATTTCCCCATCAAATCATATCAACTGAGTAACTGGGTCCATGTTCATGTTCAACCAGGATGTTTCGCCAGATTTTTCGACAGCCAGATTTTTCGCCGCCAGCCCTGAACTTGGCACCTTCAAATCTTTCTGAAACTCTCGGGCCTCAGTGGGAAAAGGACATAAAACATCGCGAAAAGCCTCCTGACACCAAAAATACCAAAGAGAGAAATCCGAGTCTTCCTCGCTGGCTTGAGGGCAGATTCCCGCTTCTTGGTGTGAAGTGATCCGTATCAAACCAGCATAGCCAGCATGTCTTTGTTCCTCAAGTTGATCTGATGACTCATTACCCATTTTTTCCTAGCGACTCATGCGAAAAGCCCGTAGATAATCTACAAAATGCCGCTTTTAGCTGATTAGTATGGTTTGGTCAGATTCATCTCCCCATGTGGGGTAAAACCCATGGTTTTTGTGGTGTATAGTCATCCCATCATGAAACTCTCTATAGTGGATTAACGTTCACCCCAAACGGCTAGGCTATCATCAAAAAGTATCAGATGAAATGACGATTGGGGTAACCCCTACTGTAATTCATAAACCCATGGGTTTATTTCTAAATAATACAATATTTACAGTTTAATTCACATTTTATAACTCATAGTTACTACTTCTTTAGGTCATCAAAGCTGTAAATAACATAAATTGGGATGGATCTGGGTAAATTAGAATATTTCACTCACCTGAATCTTGCGGCCATTTGGGGATGATTCCCCTTATTAACCATGATTCCCAGGGTTCGGGAGAACAGTGAGGTCGCAACATCATTTACCTAGATTATTATATCCAGTTATGGTTAGAATATATTACTAACCACTATTAACCATGACTAACCACTATTAATCTATATTAACCATTACTAACCATTACTTCACCATTATCGTTTACAAATAACGACTCTCCGGATTGATGATCATCCCTGAGGACCGGCAGATTGCGCCTCTGGTGACGGACTTCCATGGCGATGTCGTTGGTTGGTTGAACGATTGAGCTATGAAAACAGGGTGGTTTTTCAATAGCTAACTACTAGTTTGCCAGATGGTAGAACATCTTCAATCTCCATTTATCACCATTCAAGCACCATTAAACCACCATTTATCACCATTTATCACCATTAAACCACCATCAAAAACCATAGGAATCTGGGCATCACCATCCCATTTTTCTTTTAGCTCAGAGACCATGAAGGCTGAAGAAGCTAAACCTGGCGGACAGCATCATTTGCAGCTCCTTATAATGGATACCCTCTGGTAATGGAAATTGATAGTGATTTATAGTGGTTTAATGGAAATTGATAGTGATTTATAGTGGTTTAATGGAAATTGATAGTGATTTATAGTGGTTTAATGGAAATTGATAGTGATTTATAGTGGTTTAATGGAAGTTGATAGTGATTTATAGTGGTTTAATGGAAATTGATAGTGACAGTGATTTATAGTCATTTTCCATGGTATAGTGATTGTGATTCAATGGGATATTAATGGGATCTAGCCTCTGGTAATTTATAGCTATTGAACATAGCCCATTTCGTTCGTTGAATTAGCTATTAAACATCGTGATTTTCCATAGCTATGTTAGTTTATGAAACTAAAACAATGTAACACATGAGGAACTGACAACCTGCCACTGACACTGGCATCAAGAGCTGTCCATCACCTAGAGCTGTTTAATGATCAACAACACTGAAAGTCCTTATGTCAGCCAAGAAGTACCCATGGATACCTCTGCTTGGAAATCCTACGTCTGCTTCTTGCGTATTACATCATTATGATTATTCTTTTGAAGCTTCCGATTGACTCTTACTTTCTTGTGGTCAGTGTACTATTACTATCAGTCTCCTTACTTTCCATTGACTGTATCATTTTGATATTTCTCAAATCAGTGTACGATTATTTTTCAAACTTCCCATTGATATTCCTTCCCAGTTCTTCAGTTCTTCCCAAAGCTGAGTTAGCAAACATCCCCCGATTATTTCCATCTCATGAAATACAAGTTGCTTGATATCTTTCCCTACTAGGGCTTAGTTCACATAATCCCCAACAGCCCAGTAAAACTTTCTACAATTCACTAGCTATTTTGGTTATTTTGGTTTTTTCTGATTCGGGATGATTTCACATTTTTAGTCACACAACAACGAGAAAAAACTTCGCCAATCAACAAGGCATCAATTTCAAGCCATCAGTGGTACCGCAGGTCTTTAATGGCTTGACCCCCACTTTGAGATAATATTCATGGTTGATGGCTTTAATTTAAACATCACAGATTCTCCAAAAAAGGGATTTCCATTTGGGGATGCAACAAAAACCATCTTTTTCAGGGATCAACAGCCATAAATCGCCATATTTTAAAAACATTCCGCGGCACACATCAAGAAGAAGACGCCGTCCACAAAGAGCAGTAGGCCGCGGTTATGTCTTGGCCATGTTTTCAGCGTGGCCACCTGTGAAGCGCAGCGTGGCCAAAAAAAGGAGTGCGGAATCAAGTGCTGATAACATATTGATGAAGGTTACTATATGTTTGTGGGTTGAAATCCATATGTATATATATATATATATATATTAAATTGTTTGTGGCAATCAAAATCTTAAAGTGATAAATCTTACAGGTCTTTTTGAGGCTTATGATATATATATATATATATATATGTAAACGTGTATATATATATACATGGTCACCATTGTTCACCCATCCAACTGTAGATTTATTCGCTAATAAGTACCAGGTGGAAACGAAAAACTTGACATATATCAAGGGGGGCCTTTTTTTGCAGTTCTATATATGTTGAAATAAATTTGTTGAAATACCCTCTGGTAAACTAACATAACTATGGAAAATCACCATTTTTCATGGGAAAATTCACTATAAATGGCCATTTTCAATAGCTATGTCAGTCATTACCAGAAGGTAAATGGCTTTACGAAACCTCCATTTCTTGTGATATTTCCCCAAGGTTTTTCCTATGACTTTTCTGGTCCGAAGCCTCGAAAAAAACGCCTCGTGGATTCTCCGGCCGGTCGTTTTTTTGTTCCACCGCGTTGCGCGGGGATTTTAAAACTTGTCCCAAAATGCCAGTTACTGAACATCATTTTTTTCATATATATTAACATCATATGATACTATAATATATTGACATTAGTATATATTACATTATCATATGTACATAATCTATAGTGGTTATATGTTTCTTTTATCTACAGTAGTAGCTAGACTTTTTGTCAAACCTTTCCAAACTGTTGTGGCCTCGCACGACTGATCGAACTATCCCCCCAAAAAGTTCTCCAGTTATCCCTAAAAAGATAGAACAGTCGTGAAAAGTAAATCCCTCTTGAAACAGTGATTTTTTCACTGTTCTATCTTTTGAACCATATATTTTATGCATTGCTACATATAATTCCTTTTTTATTTTTGCGGGATGACGACATGCCCAACTGAATGGAAAAATAAAAGCCATGTTCCAAACCACCAACCAGATCAGTATGGTTGAACAAGCCATATTTGAACCCCCCGGATGGTGATGATTGGTCATGTCGGAACTCATCATCAAAAAAGGCCCACCAGTTTCCACCATTGAAACCCCAAATCTATCCAAATCTCGCTTGACAAAGAATCCTATTGGACTCATCAGTCTCATCAGTTTCCCCATTGGTTGAAACCCCAAATCCGAGTCCCTTCCTTTTTTCGCCGTGCCTCGATTTTTTGTGTGGTGTAAATCCCACCTCCACGGCCTCAGATGACGCTGGGGATCGAAGAACAGCTGAGGCATGGCACCATTTTTTGGGGCCTCCAAATTTGATGGTTAAGAACCTGACTTTTCATATTCTACTTGCTTTTCAAAGGGGGCTATACCTCATTTTCAGACAGAAGAAAAACATAAGAATCATGTGGCTTGTCAGTTACAGTCAGCTAGTCCCCCTGCTAGATTCGAGGCACTTTTTACCAACCATACGCCCATAAAAGTCGCATAAGAATCCCCTCCGTATGGGAAGCTTATGTGAACGGGGATCCCAGCCAATGGCATTTGGGGTTCGCAATGGTGAACAGCCTTTCCCTATTGGTTGATATTGGGCAAACAACCAACGAAACATAGGGAATAAGCAGCAAATCAAGCTATATCCCCATTTTCGTGCGATCATTTGAGACAATGCTCTGAAACATCTAGCGTATTCACAAATGCGAATCCTTCTTTCAATACAGAAAACACACACACACACACTCAATCTTTGATAGTTTTTCAAAACAATTGTCATCTTTTGCTGGTTAAATGGTGAATCTTTTCATTTCGCCAACTATCCAGGATTTGCCACTTCAGTTGGCTGGGGATTTTTCATGATGGCTTGGACCATCTTCGTGGTGATGAGAACCACTATAAATCGGATGGGGAATGAGACATATGAGACAATGTTAGTGAAGGAATTTCTACATGTATATGTTTATGCATATATATATACAGTATATATATATATATATTATACTTATATACGTATATGTATTTAGGGTATCCAACTATCATTGGATAAGCCAGATATTGACAACTGGTACCATGACTGGAATTCTAAGTAGTTAATGCTGGAAAAGCAATGTCATAAACTACCAGCCGTAGGGATTGATGCTTTGTACCACCCATAAAAATGGTAAAATTTGGTATGGTGGATCCTAATATTCCTATTGCTGTACTAACAGTATTTTTTAGAATTATGAGTGAATGATACTTGATGATCCTTTTAGAATGATGCAGTTCTTTTTCATTTTGATTGGTCATAGTCATCTCGATGGCCTCCCGCACCCAAGTTGCTGAAAGCGCCCCAACTGGGGCATGCAACTGAAGTAGAAGGTAAACTGCACTTTCAGCAATCGCGGTATATCCTCAGCATCGAGTGCAAGAGTCTGGCTGAGGACTAGAGAACATCAGCTGGGAATGAAGATGGATTCTGGGAGCAAAAAGGTTGCTCGACCATGGGGTACCCTCTGGATATTTAACATAGCCATGGAAAATGGCACATTTATAGATAATTTTCCCATTAAAACCTCCATTTATGCGGGATGTTCAGAGGGTACCCTTTGTATCACAGCAATGTAGAATTCCTTTTGGCGACACCAAAGTCGCCCCAAATCGCTAAGGCCGCTGACGAGTTGATAATTGAAGGCCACGACCTAACCCGCCACCCGCTAGGTGCAAAGTGTCGGTGGAGTCAGCTGGCAATTTCATGTCAAAAAAACGAGTCAAGTGGCAATTGCTCAACTGGAGTCAAGTGGGTCTAACTCAAGTTGATATACAACATTATAAACACATTATAAAACATTGTAAAATTGCTCTCATTACAGTCACCCAGTTGCTGCTTTTCCCGGTATCCAATGGGTTTAAATCGTACCCCGACATCACCTGGGGTCCATCTTCCGCTTCGAACATCAGCATAGCTTGATCTATGTAGTGGTTGAAGATACGTTTTTTTTTCCTGTGAAGAACAATAAAGAACAGAGTACAAACATGGGTATGTCTGAAAATGGGCTATACTATAGTGAACATGATCATTATCCATGATAAACCATCAAACTGAGCAGTACCCTCACGTGATTTCACATGGCAAAGGGAAAACCACCACTGTTGATAGGTACATCATCTACATCGCGGTCATTAATTCCATGGCTATGTTAAATTCATAGCCGGTAAATCCCTTATCTTTTCATAGATATTCTACTATATCCCCATTCTGCCACCATTTTTCATGGTTAAATCACCATGACACCATATTATACCATCATATTTGTTGCTTTAATCACCATTCTACCACCATGCTTGATGGTGTGAACCACCATTTTTGTTTCTTAAATATCACCATGATACACATTTTTTTGGTTGGTTAAATCACCATGAGAACCACCATTCAAAATTTCGGCGGAAGCGCCTTGGCTTGAAGTGAGAGGGTCTGCTCATCGATCCAACCCCTATCCTGGAGGATTGGGAGCAAAATTAGGTAGACATAGAGTGAACATATGCGAAAGTTTATATCTATTTATGTCCAACATATGTAGCCATAATTTAGCTAAATCACCCTCTGATAGTTGATATAGGGGTAAAAAAAGAGGTAACATGAATATACAATGAACCATTTACCCTTGTGGCTATCATTTACCTATGAATTGGAGCAACCCTATAATCACGTCGTCCCATGGTCAAGTGACAAGGCGACTCACCCTGATACAGCAGTGATACCCTACAAAAATCATCAAACATCAGGATAAACTCACTACAGGAAGGGGCTCCCCTACTTGGTGGCTCATCCTACTTAGTAAGTGGGTTATAACCCCAGTTATAAATGGGATAAGTAGAGTTAATCCACTTATAACTGGGGTTATCACCCACTTACTAAGTGGGATGAGCCACCAAGTAGTTATGCTTGTTGGTTTATAAGCCTCTAAGTATGGTGATATCCCCTATAAACCCAAACGTTCAAGTGAACAGCCATCAAGGCATCAGGCATTTTTCTCCATCCACGACGATTCCCCCTACGAATGTGAACCTTGGATTAAGAACCGACCCTTTTGAATCTATCCCGGTATATGAACACTTATCCGAACATCTAAGATGGTTTAAGTATTGCTGGACAAATTACCTGTTTGAAAACGAAAAGATAAGTCTAGGTGTCATTTTGGGACCCTGCAGGTTGCTCCTCATCTCAAATTTCCCGTGCACTGACCACATCATCCCAGTAAACCATCAACCCCCCAGAAGCTGGCATAATTCTCACCGGCGAAAATGGCTTACTTAGTCTTACGTTCAAGTGGGTTGATTAATCCTAGGTTAACATTAGGGCCTACTTGGTGGCTCAGTAGGTTATAACCCCAGTTATAAGTGGATTAACCCTATTTATCCCATGTCAATCACTGTGGTTATAACCCACTTACGATTCGTGGGTAGTTCGCCACCAAGTAGGGTATGTTCAAGAACGGGGTATCGCCCGTATCCCCAGAGGGTCCCTGGATCTTCCCCCGGTAGCATGACCCATGATATGGGTCTGTGCAAAAATTGGGGCTTGGTAAAAAAAGGGGGCCAACACGGCAATTCCCATTGAAACACATGATTTTTAGATGATGATGATGATCCATAGATTAATAGATTCTGGGAAAACATCATCACTCTTTTTTTTGGTCATCAAAAAAATTGGAGAAAAAACCGTCATAGACATTGGATTCCATCGGAATTTTCGGGGATCAAGGCCTTGAGGTACTGGAAGCGCTTCCTGACATGCCGTGAATGCTGGGTTTTCTGGTTCCATGGTCATCCTTTGCCATGGCGAAAATGGCACAGGGGGAATATCATGGGGGATATATATCATATATAACTATATATATATATTGTCATTAGAATTCATGAATGTATACATGGGTATATAAATCAGGAAACTGACGATAAACTATAAGGTGATGCGTAGTTGGCTAAGTTGGTTTGCAACTCCAATCAGTATGACTTATGATAGAGATATCTATAGTTAAACTCGTTTTTTCAACCAAATGGTATGGGATTTTGGTGCTTTTCCCATACTGTTCAGAGAAACGCCTTTTTTTGCACCAACACGAATCCACACTACGAATCAATGAGAAATTGGACCAGTAATTCGATGGTCATAGTATATTGTCTGGTTGGTGGTATACCTACCCCGCAAAAATGATGGAGTTCGTCAGTTGGGAACAATATATTCCCAAGATGGAAACATGTTCAAACTGTTCCAAGCCACCAACCAGTTATATCAGTTATGGAATCATATCAAAGATCCTCACAAGGTGGTGCCCCCCCAAGTTATAAATGGGTTATAATCCTATTAACTATGGATATATCACCCATAAACCATAGTGACATTGGACTTATAAACGCACCAACAAAGAACGCGATTCCGAACTGGGGCACCACCCAGTTCGAATAGGTAAAACATCTTTGGTAAAACATGGCATGGCAATGGAACATCCTGAATGCCATGGGATGCCAACTGATTGGGGGGAAACGTTGCCCTGGGCTTAACATAGAGGAAAAGCGAAGAAAGGGAAACACCTGTGGAAAATGATCTGCTGGTTGGTGGTTTCTTCGCCAGCCCTCGGAAAAATGATGGAGTTCGTCAGTTGGGATGATGACATTCCCAATAGATGGAAAAAATTGGAAACATGTTCCAAAGCACCAACCAGATATTATATTAATGTTGATTTACAGCCGGGTATAGCCGGGTCAAAAAAAAAATCCAGGCCAAGGTCCTCTTTTCTGATGATTTTCGCAAGTTTTCGTGAACATGTGCTTTCTCAAAGTACTTGCACAATCACCAAATCATGGCATTAGAATCCTTATTTTGGACTCATTTGTAATTTCCAAGTCCTTTCCAGTTGTAACTACATGAGTTTCCTTTGATTGCTGAACATTGCAGCTGCTTTGTCCAAAATACATACTCGCGGCCCTTCGGTCAATCGCATTCCATTCCATCCCTGTCATCCATAGCCGCACCTTTCATCAACTGTACCATGTACCCTCTGGTTATTTAACATAGCCATGGAAAATGACCCATTTATAGATGGTTTACCTATTGAAAATGGTGATTTTCCATGGCTATGTTAAATAACCAGATGGTACATCTGGTTGGTGGTTGACCTACCCCTCTGAAAAATGATGGAGTTCGTCAGTTGGGATGATGACATTCCCAATACATGGAAAAATCAAAGCCATGTTCCAAACCACCAACCAGACATGTAAGATGTTTGTTTCCTGAAGTGATTGCTTCTTATTGAGGTCAATCTGTTTTGGTTACCAAGTCATCTGCGGTATCACCAACCTTGAATGGTTCCAGCAAGATGAGGATGCAACTTATAAAATATCAAGAGCCAACAACACAAGTCATTATGCCCTTATATAGAAGCAACCAACAACCCAAGATAAACAAACACGTAACACGACAATACAATACATGCTAATACCATGCTAAAATTATACATGCAAACATACCAGTATCCGATTTTCAGAAACACCCTGAAACATCTCCAAAATAATGCTTTTCTCATGACCAAATAATTGTTGTTGATTTTCTGATTTTATCTATTTTCCAACAACATCCCCTGGGATTTTCAGAAACACACAGCCTGCCTGTTCTTGTCCAAGGAATCTTGGGCCCGGAGGGTGAACCTCACGGCTTGACTGCTTGAACCGACGCTAGTTATAAGCCATTAAAAAAAAAGGGATGACTTCAACATGACTATCTGTAACTATGGTTTATGGAATGTTGATGATACTTATAGTCACATGTCACATAATCTTTAAGTGAGTTTTATATAAATCAACGGGGCGCCGCCAGGTTAAGCGCCCTGGGATGATCCTCAGACAGGGTCGTCTTCAGGAGCTTGATCATCATCTGGTTATGACCAAAAAAAGTTTGCGAAAATCAACCCATTTTTAATAGGTAAACCCATGGAAAATCACCATTTTTAATAGGTAAACCATCTATAAACCATCTATTTCTATGATATAAATGGGATTTCTATGGGCCATCGAACTACCATGGCTATGTAACATATAACCAGAGGGTAATTTTAGGAACACTTGATTTTGACCCACACAAGATGCTGGTTGCTGGTTGACCCACCCCTCTGAAAAATATGAGTCAGATTGGATCATCATCCCAACTATTGGGGAAAATAAAAAAAATGTTCCAAACCACCCAACCAGATATGGAACACATCATCCATCGGACTCATCGGAAGCAATACGCAAAACTTGGAGTTGCTTCTGCCAAAACAAATCAGGATCCCTGATCGATTGCTCAGTCGTATCATGCTGGACAACTGGGCTACGAATGGGAAACTGCAAAGCTTCGACTGAGTCCGCAACTTAAAGCCCTTGTCACCCTCCAGCAGTTTGGAGATCTGGGCAAAATCTCTGAGTTTGTGGCTCTGGGGGGAAAAACACATCCAACTTTTCATCCAATTTTCAGGAAGCGCCCCAATAATTGATGGGAAAAAAACATGGTTTTCGGAGTTTCTGGTGAAGATTTTCCCAACTAAAGCAATCCAAAAATATCACCTGGAATTCCAGCAGAAAGGGAATTTGAGCGTGGAAAACTTGGCTCTGACAATTTTGGAGATTCTCAAAATTTCACCCTCCCAGGGATGATTAATAACTATACATTCATCTTATGGCTTGATACAGTGCAGTGCCCAATTCGGTAAATTTGTTGAGGATGTTTGTTGATCGGACTTCCTACCCTCTGGTAAGCATACAAAAAGCGACATGGAACATGGCCATAGAAATAGTGAGTTTTCCCATTAAACATGGTGATGTTCCAGGCCGGGTACATGGTTGTTTACCCTCGTTTTTCAACTCAACTTGGATGTTGAAAATCCACCTTTTGCGGGGGCAACCCCAGCTCGAAAATCACCTGGGTTCCTCACCGCGTCTTGCTTCACTGGCATGACTCCAGTCAGCCCCTGGTATCCCGCGACGAAAGTGTTGGTGGTTAACCCAAGAGAAAGTACGGCAGTGCAGTGAACTAAGTGAAAGTGGAGATATACCCATAGTGATGGAGGTAAACTCTCCCAACTGATACGGGTTTAGAACATCTTAGAACCATAGTTACACTTATAAAAACCCTGGCCACCCCGAAACCCCCTAAGTAAGGATTGTCCACGATTACCCTCTTTATAAATGGCTGAACTGAATCCAGTTCCTAACGAGTTCCGATTGGGCTGATCCTCGAAGTGGAGTTGTTTTCCCAGGTCTGCATGAAACACAAACCATACAGGTTCCGGGGCCTCCGAATGAACGTCAAATTGGTTTATATATAACTCGCTTCACTGCGGTTTGTAGTGGATATATCTATAGTTAGATGGGGTTAAAAACCAACTTACAACTGAGGGGGCCTTTCAGTATGACTTTTAATTGTTTGGGTGTTTTTAAGCGGGCAATTTTCTCTGAAGCCAAGTCCTGGACAGAATTTAGACAAAATTCTGCTAAAGCACTCTGTGAAAGATCAGAATGCATCAAGTATCCACATGTATATGATGTGTTCATAAGCAATCATGTGTATGTATATATATACACATACATGTCCCACATAGATAGCTACATAGAAAGATAGCACAATCGAATTATAGACATATAGAAGGACAGACAGATCGAACTAAAGAAAGAAAGAAAGAAAGAAAGAAACAAAGAAAGAAAAACACATAGTTGGATAGATAGTTGGATAGATAGATGGATAGATAGTTGGATAGGTAAATTCCCATGATTCATGATGGTTCCCTATAATTTTCCCCATGATATAACCCCATGTTGGGGGAAGCTCACTTCCCATCATCCTTGCTTCAAGGCATTGGGGGCCTGGTTCAAGGGTGCCAGGCGCCGGTCTAAGGTCCAAATGTTGATGGATCGTTTGGGCCTGCGACGGAAAGCCGGGAATTTCGCGTCCGGTGTCAACCATTGGACCATGGGAAATCCTGCATTTAGTACTGGTTGGTGGTTTTAACCATCTTGAAAAATATGAGTTCGTCAATGGGAAGGATTATCCCATATATGAAATGGAAAAAAACAAATCTTTGAAACAACTAGAGTATCATTGGACCCTCTGGGTGATGGGTTTCCAATGATTTATAATGTGATGGTACTTGATGGCACATCTAGTTTTTGTTATGGGAATAATCTCGCATTTAGTTTGATGATGTTATGTTCAATGATTTTCCCATGCCTCCATTTTCGTCGGGTGCACAACTATGTTTACCAAAGGCTATGTGGAAACCTCCTGGAAAATGCTGGTGACTGGCGAGGTCCTTGGCTGGCTGGAGTACATGGGGTTCTTTGAAAATGGCCAAGTCTCAAAATTGGCGAATCATCATGATTAATGGGATAATTAACAATATGGACCATTATGGTATAATATCATTATCATGGGATATTAACCATCAGTATTTATCATCATTATGATGATATTGATGGATCCCATATTAATGATATAATATGATACTTGATGGGATAATATTTCCATATGGAATCATATGATATCATAATTATCCCATACTAATAACATTGATGGGATAATATGGTATCATATGGAATTCATTTCATATTGATTATTAATGGGATCCCATCTTAATGATATTATTCCCATTCATTGCCAATCCTAGATACCAAAAAAGAACAATATATTTTTTTCCGTTGGTTAGTAGATATTTCTTTTGAAAACACAGAAGATTATTCAGGATTAAACTACCCATCCACTTGGTTGATCTAGTGGTATCACACCCACATCATCGCAATCACTGGGACCATCGCAAGAACTGGCTGAAACTGAACACCCATGAGCGGCCAATCAAGTTCTTGGGTACCAATGGGCCCACCAAATCCGGTGATTTTCAACATAGAGCTCAGATGTGAACTGAAAGATACAGTATTAATCTAAGACCCTGAAGTACACACATATATCATACATATATATATATACTGGTTGGTGGTTTTAGCAACCTTGAAAAATATGAGTTCGTCAATGGGAAGGATTATCCCCATATATTATGGAAAATAAAAGCCGTGTTTGAAACCACCAACCAGTTTTGGTGAAATAATTTTCATTCAAACTTCAAAGCATGGCCCATCTTGGATACCCTGCAAAAATCCAGCTGGCTAGTAGTTATCCCCATTTATGGCCACTCTGGTAATTCAACATAGCTCTTGAACATGGCCATTTAGTTCGTTGATTTGCCCATTTTAAAAAATGATTATCCATAGTGGTGTTAGTTTACCAGGGGGTATTCTCCAAATAGTTGCTTTACTCACTAAAATGGTGATTTTCCACAGCCATGTTAGTTTACCATGGGGTACCCATCCACGGGTGTGTGAAAGACAGCCGCCTCTCAGTGGCATTGGAGAGGTTGTAGCCGCATTCGGGGACTACAAAACCTGTGGGTTTGTGGATCTGGGGCACAACAAAATGCGAGACATGGGGGTTTGCTAAGCTGGTGTACCCCAAAACCATGGCTTTCAACACTAAAATGATCTATATAACTTTGGATTTGGTGATATTTGGGCTACACCTATTTTTAGGAAACGCCAATATCATGGGATGTAACCAAGCAGAAACGGATGATCTTATCATGGTCTAAACTACAAAGCAAGGGAACATCTGTGATATAACATGGTACAACAGCCATGGCAGATTTGAAGCACAAACATCTATCTACAATGAGCAAGAACTCGGCAGAAAACATGGAGGGTTTCGGCAGAAGGACTTGACTTGCTTCATGGGGTGCATTTACCAAGCATTAATTGGACTATGTATGTATGTATGTATGTACGTACGTATGTATGTATGTATGTACGTACGTATGTATGTATGTATGTACGTACGTATGTATGTATGTGTATGTATGTGTATGTATGTGTATGTATGTGTATGTATGTGTATGTATGTGTATGTATGTGTATGTATGTGTATGTATGTGTATGTATGTGTATGTATGTGTATGTATG